>Ga0257125_1000084_pt1 | contig 138592 bp, 175 predicted proteins | sample SI106_200metaG_FD_190183 | JGI IMG/M metagenome (GOLD analysis project Ga0257125, IMG submission 190183) | Marine microbial communities from Saanich Inlet, British Columbia, Canada - SI106_200 | ecosystem: Environmental > Aquatic > Marine > Inlet | place: Canada: British Columbia | collected... | reverse complement strand
ATAATCGTTAATCCAAATATTTTTTTCATAATACCTCTGTAAAGAAATCAAAGAAATGCTTTAGTTCTATTATCATCATTATAGAATGTAAAAGAATTAATAAGATAATTTAAATTAGTGGGCACGGCTTAGATTCAAAAACCAAGTGCAACACTATTAATATTCTCAGTTAAAGCTTGTTTCATCATATACTGTGGTGTTTTAAAATCAAATCTTTTTCTAGGTCGGGTGTTAAGCAACCAAGCAATATCATCTAAATCTTTTTGAGTACAATGAGATAAGTCCGTGCCTTTGGGTAAATACTGACGAATCAAGCCATTAGTATTCTCATTAGATCCACGTTGCCACGGTGAATGTGGATCTGCAAAATAGATATCAATCTTTAAATTATTCGACATAGTGGCATGTTGAAAATTAATAGGGACGTTACCTATTAATTAATAATTTTAGCTTTAAGAGGAAAATTTTCTGGAGACTCTATCATCTTTTGAGTTAAGTCAATATCAATATCGGGCCAATAAAAATGACCGTTATGCTGCTCTTCAACATTTGTAATTGAGCTGATAGTTTGATCTTTGAACCAAGGAAAATCTTCATACGACATAAACAACTCTTTGTCATGCGCTAGTAGCCACACGCCATGATTAGACACGTTGGTTATTTCAACTGCTAAAGTGTTGTTTCCATATGCTAATAAGCTCATCGTAGTGCACCTTTATTAATGATTCAATTTCTTTCAATTGTTTTTTTGAATAGTGATAATTTTTTGCCATTTTAATTTCTGGTTCAAGCCAAAATTTTGCCTCTCCATCGCCAGAAGTTATGTGAACATGCATTCTCTCTTCCTCTCTAGAGAAAAAGAAAAACCGATAACCATTTTCTCTAAATACCGTAGGGCTCATACTATTACTAAACAAAGACTAGTGTCAATTATAACATTTAGTCTATTATTTGGTTGTGATATATAAATTGAGTAATGTTTGGATCTTTATAAAAATTTAGGAAATAATGAAAATGACTGATTTTGAACCTAAAAACACCTTGTAAATACGATCAAAATCCTTGTTTTGAGCCTTAAAACTAATAAAAACTTCTTGTAACAGGCAAGGCCTGTTACATAAATCTAAAATTTAGGAAATTTTCATTATTGGCAGTAAGTTGCTAGTTTTGAGTTACAATCTGCTCTTATGAAAGACATTGTCGCAAATAATGTAGATTTAAGAAAATTGATGGAAGGCAATAAACGTTATGTTGCCTCGCATCTTATTCATCCTGATCAATCCAGTGAGAGACGTTTTGAGCTCAAGCATGGGCAACATCCATTTGCGATTATTCTAGGCTGTTCGGATTCTCGCGTACCACCTGAAGTGCTGTTTGATCAAGGTTTGGGTGATTTGTACGTGGTGCGTGTGGCGGGAAATGTGCTTGATCAAATGATCGTAGCGAGTATTGAATTCGCAGTGTTGCATTTAGATGTGTCATTGGTTATGGTGATGGGGCACTCGCAATGCGGCGCCGTGCAGGCGACGTGTAATCATGACCAACTGGAAGGGCATTTGCCCAACTTAACGTTTGCACTTAATCCAGCCTTTAATCAGGCGAAAGATTTGCCGGGTGATTTGGCGGAGAACGTTGCTTTAGCAAACGTTGGTTTGGTGGTGGAAGAGCTTAAGCAAACGGGTGCACATTTTCCAGAAATGGTGAAAGAAGGCAAACTTACAATTGTTCCGGCTTATTATGATATGGACACTGGTAAGGTTGACTTGTTAGGAACATGACTTTAGAAATCACACAAGAATTATCCAGTAGTTTGTATTGGATTTCATTAGTAGCTGTAGTGGTTTCATCGGCTTCTGGCGTACTTAAATCTGGTTTTAGACAGTTTGATTTATTTGGTGTTATTATTATTGCCATTACAACTGGATTGGGTGGTGGGTCTCTTAGAGATATGTTGTTGGATATTGATGTATTCTGGATAAAAGACCAAGTATTTTTTATTGCTTCTCTAGTAAGTGCCGTGATTATTTTTGTGGGTGCTAGGTTAATCTCAATTTCACCGAAATTTTTCTTAATTCCTGATGCGGCAGGATTGGCAGCATTTAGTGTTGCAGGCACTTTAGTGGCATTGGTGGCAGGCGCACCGTGGTTAGTGGCCAGTTTTATGGGCGTAATTACCGGTACTATGGGCGGTATTTTTAGAGATTTATTGTGCAATGAAACCCCAATCGTATTCAAAAGCCCTCTCTATGCTACGGCAGCTTGGTTAGGCTCTTTAGGGTTTATTGCTCTATTGAATAATGGCGTAAGTGTTACCGTATCGGTAATTTCTGCCGGACTGGGTATTTTTATCGTCAGGTTAGTGGCAATCCGTCTGGATTTAGGATTGCCAAAGTTTCAGCTGAAAGAGTAATGTTTAAATATCTAACTCTTCAATTTCTAATAACATTTTTCCAATGTGCTTACCAATCTGGCCTTCAAAACCGTGCCAATCAGCGTATTCACTCAGTTGTTTAATAGCCGTTGGTTTGATTTCATAATCGGCTAAATCTTCTTCATAGCCTTTTTTAACTTCGTCCTGCACAATTAATAGGTAATTTAAGAAGGGTTTAACTGCATTTTCAGCATTACCTGATGGGCCATGACCTGGGACGTAATGATTAAGACCTAAGTCAATGGCGTATTCTAAGGCCTTGATATTGCCATGCATATCAGAGGTGCTATCGAATCGACCAAAGCGATGCATAAGGTCGTTGTCACCCAAGAAGAGTGTTTTACTGCCTATATGTTCAATCATGATGTCAGTGTTGGTATGAGCAACACCGGTAATATCGTTATGAATTTTGAAAGTCTCGCCTGCAACCGTAATTTCTTGTAGGTGCGAAGTTGCATCCGTAGGATAAACTGCAATTGTTCCGTGTGATAATCCTTCTGTTGAGCTGTCCATAATGCCTACCCAGCTATCACCTGCGCCATCTTTAGCTTGAGCGATCATTTGCGGATGAGCGTAAATTTTGGCACCAGGGTATTGCTCCATAATTGCCTGGTTACCGAGCCAATGATCACCATGGACGTGCGTGTTAAAAGCAGCTATGACCGGTTTGTCGGTAATTTTTTTAATCTCTTCAATGACTTTTTGACCGACTTGGTAAGTACCACCTGGGTCAATGACAATCACCCCGTTAGCACCAATCACCATGCCAGGGTTGTTCATAAAACCATGGTTTTTTTTGTTGGGCTCATCCAATGGGCCGTGCATGACATATGTATTATCTGCAATGGGTTCAAATTTGTAATCGCCTAAACCGTCGATTACCCAAGCATTGGCTAATGTTGAAAATGCCAATGCGAATAGTAGTGTTAGTTTTTTCATAAATCTCCCCTTATCTATACTGAATAGATTATTGTACCTAATGTTATAATCTTGAACATGCGTAAAAAACCTATACTGTCCAATATAAAAAACATAGCTACGACTCGATTTTTTAATATTCAATCGATGGATGTTGAATTTTCCAACGGTGAAAAGCGCCAGTATGAGCGCTTAAAGCCACCTGGAGAAGGCGCGGTATTGGTGATTCCAATGCTGGATGATGATACGGTGCTGATGATTTACGAATACTCTGGCGGTACTGACCGGTATGAATTGGCACTAACCAAGGGGAAAATCGATAAAGGAGAGTCACCTATTGACGCTGCTAATCGTGAGTTGATTGAAGAAATTGGTTATGGCGCAAAAGATCTTAAACTCATTAAAACTATGACATTAGCACCTGGCTATCAATCGAATTTTACCCATATTGTTTTGGCACAAAATCTTTATGAGGCTAGTGCCGAGGGCGATGAGCCTGAGCCATTAGAAGTGGTGGAGTATAAGTTGAGTGATTTAGAACAATTGGTTTATAACAAAGACCTAACTGAAGCCAGAACCATTGCATCACTTTACATGGCTAAGGAAATTATTAGAAAACAAAACGTGTGATTGATATTCCTCAAGCGTTTATTCTTAACTCAAAAGACACTCCTTTCCCTGATGTTAATTTGGCTCTCGAAGAACCCAACGGTTTAATTGCAATTGGCGGTGAGCTATCCACTGAGCGTTTATTAAATGCTTATCAACAAGGTATTTTCCCTTGGTATAGCGAAGGGGAGCCGGTGCTTTGGTACAGCCCAAATCCTAGAATGGTTATCACTAAAGACAAGCTACACATCTCAAAGAGCTTGGCCAAATTATTGAACAGTGAACGGTTTGAAGTACGCACTGATACTAATTTTGAGCAAGTGATCCGTCAATGTAAGACAATCAAACGCAAAGATCAGAGCAGCACCTGGATTGATGACGATATGGTGGTTGCTTATACAAAGCTACATCATCAAGGCCATGCACATTCAATCGAAGTCTATGAGCAAGACCAGCTGATTGGCGGGCTATATGGTGTGGCAATTGGCAAGGTATTTTTTGGCGAATCGATGTTTTCTTGCAAGAGTAATGCATCAAAAGTGGCATTCGTTTATTTATTGCAAAAGACCGACTATCAGCTGGTTGATTGCCAAGTTGAAAACTCGCATTTAAAGAGCTTAGGTGCTTTTAATATTGAGCGTTCTGCGTTTATGCTTAAACTTAAAGAATTACTGTAAAATGCAATCTGTTTATATTAAATAAGTGAGTAAAAACATGGGAAAAATCGTTAAATTAGCAACATTAGCATTGGTTATTATTGGTTTGTCAGCTTGCGGCAGGATGGGCGAGTTAGAGCCGGTTAAAGCTGAAAAAGTAACCTTGTCTCCAGCACCAGCTGAACCTGTGTTTGACATCATGCCGCACAGTTCAAAATAATATTGAGTAATTTTTCTTACCAAAATCAGACGTTACATGCTGAATCTGTAGCTATTACAGAGCTGGTGGCGACTTATGATTCCCCGTTGTACATCTATTCAAAAGCGGAAATTGAAACAAACTGGTATACGTTTAACGATGCCTTTGGTGATCATCCGCACTTAGTTTGCTTTGCTGTAAAAGCCAATTCTAATTTGGCAGTGCTTAACGTATTAGCAAAAATAGGCTCTGGGTTTGATGTTGTATCGCGAGGCGAATTAGAGCGAGTGCTGGCAGCCGGCGGTAAGGCGGATCGTTGCGTATTTTCAGGCGTGGCTAAAACCATTGATGAAATTGAACGCGCACTTGAAGTTGGTATTCGTTGCTTTAACGTTGAATCAAGCAGTGAGCTTGATCGCATTGAACAAGTAGCAAGTAGACTTAATGTACAAGCTCCTGTTTCTATTCGTGTGAATCCCGATGTGGATGCAAAAACACACCCTTATATTTCCACTGGACTGAAAGAAAATAAATTTGGCGTTGATATTGACGATGCCGTTAACCTGTACCAAAAAGCGAATGATTCTGAGCATTTAAACGTTCAAGGTTTAGATTGTCATATTGGCTCTCAAATTACTGATGTGTCGCCTTTTTTAGATGCGCTCGACAAGGTGCTGGCTTTAGTTTCTCAACTTCAATCAAAAGGCATTGAGATTGCACATCTGGATTTAGGTGGTGGTATTGGCATTAAATACGATGATGAGCAGACCATCGACATTGCAACTTATGTAAGCTCTGTGCTGGACAAGGTGGGCGATCTGGAAATTATCCTAGAACCAGGTAGAGCCATTGTGGGTAACGCTGGTGTTTTTGTGACTAAAGTTGAATTTTTAAAGCAAAATTCTGAACATTCATTTGCCATTATTGATGGAGCAATGAACGATTTATTACGCCCGGCGTTTTACAATGCCTATCATAAAGTGCTACCTGTTAATGAAAACACCAAAGGTATTGACGCAAACTGGGATTTGGTGGGGCCTATTTGCGAGACGGGTGATTTTTTGGCCAAAAACAGAAAACTTTCACTGTCTGAAGGTGATTTTTTGGCTTTCATGTCAGCCGGTGCTTATGGGTTTACCATGAGTTCTAATTACAATTCTCGCCCTAGAGTGGCTGAGGTGATGGTGTCAAACAACACGCACACGTTAGTGCGCGAGCGTGAGACTATTCAAGATTTATTTAACAAAGAATACATTATTAATGATTAAACTTACTAACAACCAAAAAAAATTTCTTAGATCAAAAGGCCATGCCCTTAAACCAGTGGTGATGGTGGGTCAACACGGCTTGAGTGAATCGGTATTAGCAGAATTAGAATCAAGCATGAACAAACATGAGTTGCTAAAAATTAAAATTCGAACTGAAGATAAAGATGAAAAACAAAAAATGATTGATAAAATTATTGAGTTTTCACAATCTCATTTAGTGCAAGTAATTGGGAACGTGATGGTTATTTACAGAGCGTTTGATGAGGATCCACAAATTATTTTACCGCGTAAATAATAAAGTAAGTACCAATGAAAATCGCAATCAGCGCGGCAGAAACCTCAGGCGATTTACTTGGTTCTAAACTGGTTGCATCCTTAAAAAAACAAGATCCAACGCTAGTGATTGAAGGGCTGGCTGGCGAGAAGATGTTGGATGCCGGGTGCAAGCAATTGTGGGATCAAAAGCTAGTGAATGTAATGGGCTTTAGCGAGGTTTTAAAAAAACTTCCTTCACTCATGCGATTGCGAAAAACCATTATTGACCACTTTTCCAATACACAGCCTGATGTGTTCATTGGGGTTGATGCACCAGATTTTAATTTTGTTATTGAGAAAAAACTCAAAGACAAAGGCATTAAGACTGTGCATTTTATTTCTCCTTCTGTCTGGGCATGGCGTCAGAGCCGAATTAAAAAAATCAAACAATCCACTGATTTAGTACTTTGTGTCTTTCCATTTGAGGTTGATTTTTATAAAAAAAATCAACAAAGGGCTTTGTTTGTGGGTCATCCATTGGCTGAAAGTTTAACGCCTAGAAAGAATCATGCAGTGGGTAAAAGTGTTTTGTTGATGCCCGGTTCTCGTGAAGGAGAAGTTAAAAAATTATTGCCAGAAATGCTATCGGCTGTAAGGTTGATGGCCGAGCAAGATGACGAACTTATTTTTCATTTAGCTTTGGCTAACAATGCTTTGCTTGAGTGGGCAAAGCAGCAAGTACAAGGCGTGAGCATTGGTATTTCTGTGGGTGATGCGCATCAACGCATGGAGCAAGCGGATCTAGTTGTGGTGGCATCAGGTACGGCCACGTTGGAGGTAGCGCTTGTCGGTGTGCCAATGGTGGTTGTTTATAAATTATCAAGTTTTAGTTATTTCATTGCCTCTCGTTTGGTTAAGAGTAAATACGTATCATTGCCTAATGTGATTGCTGGAAAGCTATTGGTGCCAGAGTTGATACAAGAGGATGCCAACGGCAAGAACATTGCTCAACACGCCATGCAAATTATTTCAAGTGACAATCAGCCTTTGATTAAGGAATTTAATACCATTCATACACAGTTAAAACACAATGCTGCAGATGAATCTGCACACGCTATTATTGAATTCATGAATGAATAGTCAAATCTCTCAAATTATTGAATTGGCATTAGCTGAAGACATTGGTGCCGGTGATGTGTCTGCCAGTTTGCTGACGAATGAAGTTGTGAATGCCAAAATTATTTCCAGAGAAAGTGCAATTGTTTGCGGCGTTGAATACGCTCAACACGCTTTTTCAACAATCGACGATTCGGTCGATGTTGTTTGGAAAGTTAATGATGGTGATGAGGTGTCTGAGAACCAAACATTGTGCTTGTTAAAAGGTCAATCGCGTTCGATCGTTACTGCTGAGCGAGTAGCGCTTAATTTTTTGCAAACACTCAGTGCTACGGCAACACAAACTCGTTTTTTGGTGGATAAAATTGCCCATACTAAGGCACAATTATTAGACACTAGAAAAACCATTCCTGGGTTACGTTGGGCACAAAAACAGGCGGTTAAATGCGGTGGCGGTGTTAATCATCGCATGGGGCTTTATGATTGTGTCATGATTAAAGAGAACCACATTTTGGCAATGTGCTCTATCGGCTCAGCCATTGATATGGCAAAGAATCGTTACCCAAAATTACCATTGATTGTTGAAGTGGAAGATCTGAACCAGTTAAACGAAGTACTATTGCACGATGGAATCACAAGAATTTTGTGCGATAATTTTTCGATTGATATGCTTATTAGTGCCGTTAAAACAACAAAAAATAAAACTCCTCTTGAGGCCAGTGGCAACATTGATGAGCACAATATTGCCAAAATTGCACAAACGGGCGTTGATTACATTTCAACCGGTAGTATTACTAAGAACATTCGCGCGGTTGATTTTTCCCTAAGGATTATTGAGTAGAACCTGAAGCGAAAAATATCGGGCTGAGTAAATCATCTTTGGTATTGTAGCGCAGTGGTTTATTATCCTCGCCCAGTACTTGTCCACCTGCACTTTGTAAAATACAAACACCAGCGGCGGTATCCCATTCTGAGCATGGTCCAAATCTTGGGTAGTAGTCGTAATCCCCTTGTGCGATTAAACAGAATTTTAAAGCGCTACCCATCTGACTTAATTCGTAATTTTTCTGATCCTTTAAATGTTCTTTTAAGCGCTCGTTGTGAGAAGAATGATGCCCAACAATTACTCTGAGTGGATTGTTGGTTTTAGCAGTTTTTAGAATTTTCTTAACGTTGTTTTGGAGTTGAAAAGCGTCACCATCTTTTGAGGCATAATAGTGTGTTTTATCCAGTGGTGCGTAAATCATGCCAAATATTGGTGTGTGTTGTTTAATGTAGGCAATGCAAATGCAAAACTCACCGGTGTGTTCTAGAAAATCACGCGTGCCATCAAGTGGGTCAATTAGCCAATATTCTTGCCATTTTGAGCGTTCATCGAACGATATGGCATCGGACTCTTCTGAGAGAATTGGTACATCAGGTATGAGTTGGCTTAATCCATCGACAATAAGGTTGTGAGCCGTTTGGTCGGCAATTGTTAATGGTGTTTGATTGGATTTAATTTCAACGCTCATGTCACTTTTGTAATAAGACATGATGCGTTCACCAACTTCGGTGGTGAGTTTAATCAGCGCTGGGGTAAGTGAATCAAACATATAAAACCATCATACCGTTTTTCTTTCAATAGGTAGTACGGTAAATTACACGTATTTTTTATTCCTAGTAAACGGGTCTGTGGGGTAGTGTCATAAGTATTTTTTTTCTTCCTAGGGGACTGCTATATATCGTTAGCATAAGGAAGATTTGCAAATTACAAGTATTTTTCCTTTCTAGTAGGCGGGCGCAGGAATGAGAAAAGGAGTATAGATGCAACTATATGACTGAACGAAAGACAAGCGCAACGACCTAGAAAGGCAAAAATCGCAGTAATTTTAAGATGGTGGGCCTACTTGGACTTGAACCAAGGACCAATCGATTATGAGTCGATTGCTCTAACCAACTGAGCTATAGGCCCTAAAGGGTTTACTCTAAGAAGCTTTGCAGTTTGTGTGCACGCGACGGGTGTCTGAGTTTACGCAGTGCTTTAGCCTCGATTTGGCGAATGCGTTCACGCGTCACGTCAAATTGACGACCCACTTCTTCAAGCGTGTGGTCAGTATTCATGTCAATTCCAAAACGCATTTTTAACACTTTGGCCTCTCTTGGAGAAAGGTTGGCCAATAGTTCGCCGGTGGTTTCTTTTAAGCTTTCTCTGGTGGTTATTTCCACCGGTGAAGACAGATTAGTGTCCTCGATAAAGTCACCGATATTAGAGTCTTCATCATCACCCACTGGAGTTTCCATAGACAATGGTTCTTTGGCGATCTTTAAAATTTTGTTAATTTTGTATTCTGGCAATTCCATCTCTACAGCCAACTCTTCAGGCGTAGCTTCACGACCAAATTTTTGTAATAATTGACGACGCACACGGTTGAGCTTGTTAATGGTTTCAATCATGTGAACTGGGATACGAATGGTACGTGCTTGATCGGCAATTGAACGAGTAATGGCCTGACGAATCCACCAAGTAGCGTAGGTTGAAAATTTATAACCACGACGGTATTCAAACTTATCCACCGCTTTCATTAAACCAACATTGCCTTCTTGTATAAGGTCTAAGAATTGTAAGCCACGATTGGCGTATTTTTTAGCAATCGAAATTACCAAACGTAAGTTCGCCTCAATCATTTGAGATTTGGCTTTTTTAGCACGACGATCGCCACGACGATATAATTTATTTAAAGCTTTTAGCTCTGGCACCGTGAGTTGCATTTCTTCTTCAAATTCAAGAAGATTTTTTTGTGCATAGTAGATTTCATCTTTACTAACTTTTAATGCTTCGGCAACTTTTTTATCTAATTTAGCACCTTTAAGCCAATCAAAATTAGTTTCATTATCATTAAATAATTTAAAGAATTGCTCTCTTTCCATGCCAGCGTATAGGCAAGCACTTTGAATAGTTTTTTCTTGTTTTTTAACCAAGGCAACTCGATCACAAATTACCTCCATCATTGTACTGACTAATTTTGGCGCTAGTCGAAGGTCAGACAGTCCTTCGGACAGTTGCTGACGTGCAGCGATGGTTTTTTTATCACGAAAACCGTGTTTCTCGTTGGTTTTTTGGTAAGCCTCAGAACATTTTAATACGGTTTCAAAGCGTCCATACACTTGACCTTCGTCGGGGCCTGTGTATTCCATTTCTTCCATTTCTTCGTATTCTTCATCATCATCAAATTCACCCGCATCAAACGCGGCTTTTTTCTTTGCAAAATCTTCAGCATCACCTTGATAGCCAATAATCACATCAGTCATCTTACATTTTCCTTCTTCTAGGCGAGTATGCGCCTTAAAGAAAAATCCGGTGATGGCAGGATATAAAGTAATGCTTTTCATGATTTCAAACACACCTGCCTCAATTTCTTTGGCAATGCGAATTTCATCCGATTGCTCTAGAAGATCAACCACACCCATTTCACGCATGTACATCCTGACTGGGTCGGTGGTTCTTCCAAATTCTGAATCAAGAGCTGCCAGGGCTGCAACAGCCGCTTCAGCTGAAGTGGATTGTGCTTTAGCACCAGATTCAACTACTAAAGTATCTGCGTCTGGAACAGTGTCAGAAACCGCAATGTCTAATTCTTCTAGAATGGTAACAATCGGTTCGACTTGTTCTTGGGTAAGTAAATCTTCCGGCAAAATGTCGTTGATTTCAGCATAGGTCAAGTAACCTTGTTCCTTGCCAATCATGATTAATTTTTGCAGTGCTTGCTTGTGTGCTTTAGTGGTAGTTTTCATGCGATGCAGTTTGATGAACCAAAGAAAGGATTATACATAATTTTTTATCTAAAAATCATAGCCTTGAATAGTTGTTCGACGGCTACTTAGCGTCTGTAAAGATGGTGCTGATGGATTCTTCTTCGCTGATGCGCTTAATTACTTCCGCCAAGGTTGGCGCAATGGACAATTGTCTGATTCTTGAGCATTGTACTGCATTGTTAGAAAGTGGAATGGTGTTGGTGGTAACCAGTTCATCCAATTCTGAATTTTCAATGTTGCTAATGGCATCGCCAGAAAGTACAGCGTGAGTTGCGTAAGCTACTACTTTTTTAGCGCCTTTTTCTTTTAAGATAGCAGCCGCTTGGCAAAGTGTGCCGGCCGTGTCAACCATGTCGTCAATGATGATGCAAGTACGACCATCCACATCACCAATCACGTTCATGATTTTAACCATGTTAGGGGCAGGTCGGCGTTTATCAATGATCGCAAGATCAGCATCATTGATTCGTTTTGCGGCAGCGCGTGCACGTATCACACCACCTACATCAGGTGATACAACAATAACGTCTTTGTAATTTTTAGATAAAATATCCGCGACTAATACTGGTTGAGCGTAAATATTATCAATCGGAATATTGAAAAACCCTTGAATTTGATCGGCGTGTAAATCCACCGTTAAGATACGATCAACGCCAGCAGCCTCTACCATTTTGGCGGCCAATTTTGCAGTAATTGGCACACGAGTTAGGCGTGAACGACGGTCTTGTCTTGAATAGCCAAAGTAAGGAACAACCGCAGTAATGCGAGAGGCTGATGATCGTTTGAGTGCATCGACGATAACCAATAATTCCATCAATGTTTCGGCTGGCGAAGGCCCGCAAGTTGGCTGAATAATAAACACATCACAACCGCGCACATTTTCTAAAATCTCAACTTGTGATTCACCATCGCTAAATTGCCCAACCAAAGCTTTGCCTTGAATAACATTGAGCTGAGAAATTATTTCGCCAGAAAGTTCAGGATTAGCGTTACCGCTAAAAATTTTAATTTTGTCGAGTGACATAGGTATTGAGAATAGCCATTAAAGTGTTTGAATTATACTACGATAGAAAAACAGATTTACCAATAAAAATTTTATCTTTATTTGATTTTTTGAAACTGTTTTATTTGATGCATGCGTTCATGCAATATAGTCACAATACCAATGTCTTTATTTTCTAGATATTTCCAATAAACAAAGTGTTTTTCATAACGAAAATAAAAACCATCAATGCCAAACTCTGCAGGCATTGGGTAAGATGAAACTATAGAGCTTTCAATATTATTGAAACTTTCAAATAAGTTGTTAATATAAGACTTGGCTTGTTTATTGCCCCATTTTTTCAAGCTATAGCGATAGATTTCATCAATCCTCAATGAGGCAGATTTTTGTACTTTAATCATTGATGTTGTTAATTATTTCTATCAAAAACATCTTGTGCGCTTACTTTAGAATAAGAAGAATCTGGCGCTGAAAAAGCGAGCATTAGTTCAGCTTTTAGTTTTTCAAATTTCTCCTTTTCAGCTTTATCCTTATCCTTACGAATTAAACTGCGAACATACTCACTTATATTTTCATACGATCCATTTTCACTGATATTATTTGCAACAAAATCACTTAGTTCACCACTAAGCCTAACTGTCATTGTAGTTTGAGACATAAAACCTCCTTCGATACGTTGTCTTTGTGTTCATTTTAATTAATATTGAATACAAAGTCAATATTTCCGAAATTTCTCAGATTTTATTATAGGCAAGGTCTATAACCCATCAAAAATGGTATTTTTGGCTTAAAAACACCTGTTTTTAACGAGTTTTGGTTAAGGTTTTCGGAGGTTTTAGGTGTGTTCTTAAAATTTGGTAAATTTTTTCTTAAGTTTAAAATGTTGACAAAGTGTATATTGTATGTATTATATAGCCTATGAAAATTACTTGGAGCGAAGCGAAGAATATTGAATTAGAGAATCTCCGAGGGCTGAACTTTGAAATGGTTTTAGCAGCAATTGATGATGGTAGGATATTGGCCGATGAACAGCATCCGAATATAAAAGATTATGGGCATCAAAGAGTATTGGTACTAGATATTGATGGCTATGCAGTCACCGTTCCCTATGTGGTTAATAAGGATGAAATTTTTCTAAAAACAATGTTTAAAGATCGTAAGATGCAAAGGAGATATTATGGAAGATAATAAAATGAAGTTTGATTCTTTAAATAAAGAAGAGTTAAGTGTTGTTGAGGCTTTTGAAAATGGGGAGTTTTCTCCAGTTGGAGATATTGAGGATAGAGTTGATTATTGGCAATCAGCTGTAAAAGAAACCATTAAAAGAAAATCGATTCATCTTAAATTGCAAGAGCGCGATGTACAAAAAATTCGCGCTATTGCTTATGAACAAGGTATTCCGTATCAAACGTTAATTGGATCGATTATCCATCAGTATGCAAAGAATGCGGAATCTGGACCTGTAGTTAAATAAAAAGGCACCGTCCCAGTTTATCTAAATATATTACAATGTTATTGTGTTTAGTTTTTATAAAAGGGTAGCGTCCCCTTTAACTATTTTATTTTAAATTTATTAATTTTTTACTTAAAAGACTAAAATATTACTATATAATACTAATTTTAGTAAATAAATAGGTAATAATATGAGTAATAATATAAGTCATAAACTATTAGAATTGAAAAATACACTTGAAGATGCCGCATTTCTTGTTACTGGAAATGCTTCAGCAAAAGTAATTCATTCAAAGATTGTTAGAGGATTAATTTCTTTATCGGAAATTGAAAAACTTACTCTAAAAGAGAATTTAGTTATTGATAATAGAGATAGTCATTTAAAAGAAGTAAACAAAGTGGCAAGAAAACTTAAATTTTGGGCAAAACCAGAAAGAAAGAAGCAAATTAATGCCAGAATATTGAACGCATATTTGGACTTAAATAAATCCGGTGTTGAAAATATTACAGAAGACACCCTGAAGGATGCTTTACTCAATATTAAGGATTTTAAAAATAATTTTGATCAAATGAAAAATATTGCAGAAAAAAATCACGGAAAAATATTCGAACAAGACAATTTTGGTAATATTAGAATATGGAATCCAGTTCAATCATTTGTTGATGAATACGAAAAAATTGTATTCGATAATAATTAAAAAATTATGTCCACAGAAAGAATAAGCACCGTTATTAATGCTCTTAATGAGTTAAAAACAAATAACCCTGGATGTGGCGAAATGTTTTGTACTACGTGTGGTGGAATTTTTAGAAGAATTATTGAAGTTATGGGTACAAAAACAATCAATGATATAAAAGAAATTTTAAAGGTGATTGGTCTGGATGATATGGATTTTTATTTTAAAGATTGGAGTTTCATATTGAATTACGTTGATTCAAAAGGATATACCTCTGTTTTTATTCGCGAAGTCAAGAAACTAGATTTAAATAATATTGATGCAATAGATAAGTTTTTATTAAAAACAAGAAGAATGAATGAATCTGATGATGGTGAGTTTTCTTTGCTATATGGGAAAGTTCTTAAATATTCCATTTCAAAAGCAGTAGCGGATTCAAATGAATCTTTAGCGGAAACAGTTATATTATCATTGCAAGATAAAGTTAAAGATCATCCAGAATTATTAGACTATGCTTTATCTATTTCTAGACATAACAGCCAAATGAAACGAGTTCTGTATAATTTTTTAAGAGAAGATATGACAGAGGCTAGAAGTTATGTTGGTGACGGTTCTAGTGTTTAAATTTTACGAGTATTTTTTCTTTGTACAAAGCGGACGACAGAGTGAGTGAGGGAATATAGATGTTGCTATATGACTGAACGAAGGATAAGTCCAACACAGTAGAAAGAAAAAAGAAGAGGTAAAATGGCTGGGCTGGCAGGATTTGAACCTGCGCATGACGGGATCAAAACCCGTTGCCTTACCGCTTGGCGACAGCCCAATTATGGTTTTGGTGAGGTGTTGAGCGCTTGCGCTACAAAGCCTGACCATTGTTTTGGTAGATTGTCGAGTGCTACCAAAGCATCTTTCTCATGTTTAAATTCCACAAAAACACAGCTTCCTGTGCCGGTCATTCTTGGCTGGTATAGATAATTTTTAGCTGATTTTAAATGCTCTAACGCTTCTAAAACTTCGCCTTCTAAATCTATGGCCGCCTCAAGACAATCATTGTGTGGATTGATTAACTCTGAGAAGTCGCATATTTTCCCTATCAATGGTGTCATTGTCAATGCCTTGTGAGAGAAAATTTCTCCAGTCGAGATGTGTTTATTGATTGAAACGACCAAAAAATAGTGCTTTGGTAAGCTCATAGGTGTGAGAACTTCACCTACACCTTCGGCCCAAGCACTGTGCCCGGCAATAAAAATAGGCACATCAGCACCTAGCGATAAACCGATTTCTGACAGTTGTTGGTTTGAGTATTGCGTATTCCACAATTGGTTGAGTGCAATCAACGTGGTGGCTGCATTTGAGCTGCCTCCGCCCAGTCCGCCACCGGCAGGAATGCGTTTAACCACAGAAATATCAACCCCTAAGCTTGTACCGGTTGCTTGTTGTAATGCCTTAGCTGCCTTAACAATTAAGTCGATTTCTTCAGGTACGTTCTCATTGCCACTAACACGCGTAATAACGCCATCTTGCGTGGGCGAAAAGGTTAGCTCGTCGTAATAATCAAGTAGCTGAAAGATGGTTTGTAGGTTATGGTAGCCGTCTTCTCTTTTGGAATTAATGTGCAAAAACAGATTTATTTTTGCAGGAGAAAGCCATATTTTAGGCATTAATAAAGGTTGTTCGGTAATGTTTGAGTTCATTGATTGAATCGTAAACATCGCTAAGAGCAAGGTGTGCTGATTTTTTGGTGAGTTGCGCCCCTGCTTCTGGCTTCCAACGATCAATGAGCTCTTTAAGTGTGGTTACATCAATGTGTCGATAATGGAAAAATTTTTCTAATGTGGGCATGTAGTTGTACAGAAAACGCCTATCTTGACAAATGGTATTGCCACACATTGGAGAGGCTCCAGCATTAACGTATTTTTTTAAAAATTCAATTGTTTGAATTTCTGCTTGTTTTGTTGAAATGTCGCTCTCTTGAATGCGTTTGACCAAGCCAGAGCTAGTATGGTGTTCGGTATTCCACTCATCCATACCAGCCAAGAGCCCACTGCTTTGGTGAATGGCAAGTGACGGCCCCTCGGCTAAAACATTAAGGTCTTTATCAGTTACAACAGTTGCAATCTCAATGATGACGTCTTTTTCAGGAATAAGCCCAGTCATTTCCAAATCGATCCAAATTAGGTTTGTGTCTTTATTCATTTTTTAACAACCTGTACTTTCTTTGACAAAATCGTCCAATTTTTGATGGGCCGAGCCATTGTTTAAAATTTTGACGGCTCGATTAACACCAGCTTGGAGCGAATCTTCTAGGCCGGAAACGTAAATAGCTGCACCAGAATTTAGTGCAATAATATTTTTAGCACTGCCTTCTTTGCCATCCAAAGCTTGTTGAATGAGTATTAGCGAATCATCGGCATCATCAGCCTTAATGTCGTTTAAGTTGCCTAAAGGCAAACCTAATTCAGTTGGGTTAATGGTGTAGGTGGTTACCTTGTCATCTTTTAACTCAGCAACAAAGGTGTCATCGGCAATGGATATTTCATCCAGTCCATCTTTTGAATGCACCACCATAACGTGTTTAGACCCTAAACCTTTAAGCACCTTTGCAATTGGTTCGACCAGTGATTTATCGTAAACACCCATGATTTGATTCGGAGCCTTTGCAGGGTTGGTGAGTGGCCCTAAAACATTAAAAATAGTCCTAACGGCGAGCTCTTTTCGCGGGCCAATGGCGTGTTTCATTGCTGAATGGTGTGCCGGCGCAAACATAAAGCCAACGCCAATTTTTTCAACGCATTTTCCAATTTTTTCAGGGCTCATGTCAAGGTTAACACCCGCTGCTTCCAATACATCAGCACTGCCTGATTTAGATGAAATGGAGCGATTTCCATGCTTAGCTACTTGACCACCCGCTGCTGCGACAACAAACGTACAAGCGGTCGAGATGTTGAACAGCCCTAATCCATCACCACCTGTGCCACAAGTATCAACCAAGTGTTTAGGATGATGAATTTGAACGCCAGTTGCCAAAGAGCGCATCACTTTGGCTGCAGCCGTAATCTCTTCAACGGTTTCTCCTTTCATGGAAAGGCCGACTAAAAAACCACCAATTTGTGCATCGGTTGTTTTGCCAGTCATGATGTCGCTCATCACGGCATGCATCTCATCTTCGCTTAGATCTTGTTTGTTAATAACGGCTTTAATTGCTTGTTGTATGTTCATTTCTATCTCATTAATAATTCTATATCGTCAATTTCTTTGGCTAGTGCTTGGCTTAATACTTTGTTTCCTGTTTTTGTTACCAAGACATCATCTTCAATTCTGATGCCAATGTTCCAATAAACGGGGTTGATTTTATCACTCTTACGAATGTAAATACCGGGTTCAACAGTGGTTACCATGCCAGGTTCGAATTTTCGATGACTGTTGGCTTGTTTGTATTCCCCTACATCATGCACATCAAGCCCTAACCAATGCCCAGTGCCGTGCATGTAAAATTCTGACAATTCCTTGTCATCTTCTAATAATCCCAGTTTAATTAAGCCTTTTCTAATGGTATTACTGGCAATTTGATGCGGTTTGCTAACGTTGTTCCCTGGCTTGATGCTTTGGATGGCTTGGAGTTGAGCATCTAGTACGAGTTGGTAGATTTGCTTTTGTGCATCAGAAAATTTGCCACTAATGGGAAAAGTTCGGGTGATGTCCGATGCGTAGCCCTCAACTTCACAGCCGGCATCAATCAGCAGTAAGTCACCTTCTTTTAAAGGTTTATTGTTTTCAATGTAGTGCAAAACACAGGCATTTTTACCACCTGCAACAATGGGCGTGTAGGCATGTTGCGAATTATTTTTTCTGAAATAGCCATCAAAAATACTGGCTATTTCATATTCATACACCCCTTCTTTCGTTTGTTTCATTGCCATTTCATGCGCTTTAATGGAAATATCAACGGCATTTTGCATGTGCTTGATTTCATCGTTATCTTTGCTTAGGCGCATTTCATGTAAAAATGGTGTTAAAGACTGGTAATTGGATAGATGTTTATTGATTTTCACATCAATTTTGCTGGGCTTGGAATTGTAATACACAGTTTTGGCCTTGGCAATGAGTTTGGGTAATTCTTGCTTAATTAAACTGATTGAAAATGCTTGATCTGATTTTAGAGTTTTAGGTGCGTCATCAACGCCTAGGCGTTTACCGTCCCAAATTTCCCTTGCTTTGTCACGGTCACGTAAAAATACAGTGTAGCTTTTGTGTGAAAATACGGCAACGGATTCTGGTTCTCCAAATCCGGTGAGATACCAAAAGTCACTGTCTGCACGAAAAGGATAGTACACATCGCCATTTCTTAGTTGTTCTGGATTGGTAGTTACGATAACCAAAGCATCTTTATCCAGTTGGCTTAGCAGTTCTTTTCTTCTTTTTTGATGTATCATTATTTTTAAGTAGCAAAATGCCTAATTAAGATACCATGAAACAAGTCAGACTTTATCAAAATACCTTGTTGAAGGTTGGTGATCATTTGATCTTGGATGAGTACTGTTCGCACCATCTGATTAAAGTACTGCGCTTTCCACAAGGTAAAAACATTACTTTGTTTAATGGTGACGGTATTAATTACAGTGCTAAAGTCATCAGTAGCAAAAAAAAATGCGAAGTTTTAATTCTCACTAAAGAGCAAAATTTATCCGAATCAAAGCTCAATCTAACCTTAGCACAAGGCATTGCTAAAGGTGAAAAAATGGATTTTTTAATTCAAAAAGCCGTTGAGCTTGGTGTGAATAAAATTGTACCCATTATGAGCGAACACTGCGTGGTTAAACTCAAAGGTGAAAAACTAACCAAACGGCAATTGCATTGGCAGAAAATTGTGTTTGGGGCTTGTGAACAATCGGGCCGATCGATTGTGCCGAATGTGGAGACACCAATAACACTGAATGATTTTCTTGATCAAACAACCACGAATGGTTTTATTTTGCATCATCGATCAACACAAACTTTGTTAGAGCTTGAGCACATGAATGAGGCAACCATCCTAATAGGGCCAGAAGGTGGTTTGAGCGAAAAAGAGATTGAGCAAGCAACTAGTTCGGGCTATCAGTCTCTGCTGTTAGGTTCTAGAGTGCTTCGAACGGAAACAGCCTCACTTGTGGCGATTGCCAACATGCAATTGTTATGGGGTAGTTAAAATTAAGGTGTGGTCAGTAGTTTTAGGGCATCTTGAATTGGCGTTAAAACGTGAACCAATTTTTTGCGGATTGCCGACCCAGCTAGGCCGTGAGCAGAAATCGTACTGACTACTAATCTTTCACTAACACCGGCCAGCAAAAGTCGAGCTTGAATTTGTTCATCATCACGACCTAATTTCTCCAATACACTTTGAGATTGTTTTTGCAGTTTGTCAATTTGATCGTAAGGATGAATCATTGGGTGTGATAGGCACTTACCCAGCACCTCTAAAGTACGATACAAAACGTATTCTTGGTTGATTTTTTTTAAGATATGAGCAATGGTTTTGAGCATAATCTGCCCTTGTTCACTACTAACGCAGTCAAGCTCTTTATTGTTTAGACTGAGTGCAACTGTACCATCGTTATTGGGCAGACTGTCTTTCATGCGTTCAATAAACCCCACTAAAAAAGCGGTTTTTCTTTGCCCTTGTTTCCACAACCTATCTTTAGATTCTTGACTGATTAGGCCTTCTTGTAAAACCAAATTAGTGGTATCGATCAGCTGAGTCGTGTCATCGGTAAAAGGTAAGAATTCCAATAAATAGTTAGCAATTTGTTTGCCCACAGGGTGTTCGACCACAAAATCACGAGTGAGTAAAAAACGCCCAATTTCTGCTTGTTGATCGGTGTTGGTTGCACACCACCATACCAGTTCGATTACTTCGTCGTTTAAGTTCTGAGAGTTGGCAACGGCCACTACCGCTTCAATACTGCCAATTTTTAATAAAGATTTTAAATTGCTTGAGCTAACCTGCCCCATTCGTGACCAACGTTTGAGATAAGAAGGATAACCACCCATACCACCAAGCACTTTTCCTATTAATAATTTTTGCACAGCTTGAATGTATTTGCTGCTATCGCCACTTGGCTGAAGGGCAATGGTTTGCTCTTTTTTATCCTTAGTGAGCCCAACTACAATCAATTTATAAACATCAATGCGAATGGCCACTGAAGTTGAAATTAGCACGTTAAGTTTAAGCGTGTCTTCAGGTGTTAGCATTAATAAGTTTGTTTAATTTAGAGAGTGAATGATGTTCCACTGAATCTTTAAAAATTACAATGGATTCTTTTCCAAAGGTAATTATCACTAAAAAACTAGACTGATACGTGGGATAAAACCAAGGGTATTTTTTGACGCTCTTGTTCTGTTTTTCCACGCTAAGTTGTTTATCACTCAGAGTTATTTTTTTAACGGATTCGCCTTTTGTTAAAAAAATTATCTTGGCAAAAAATTGATACGCTAAAACGGATAGAGTAATGCTGAGAAGAATGCTTAAATAAAGGTGATAAAAATAGTACCAGTTAGCAAATAAGCTCAATAAATAAACCGAGGAAGATAGCGTTAAATAATATTTAGAAGGTTTGAGGTTAATAACCAGAGTTTCACTCATCGGCCAATTCGGAGCCTATCTCTTTCGCTCTATCAAAAGCAGCGCGCATAGCATGAGCAACCATCATTTCAAAGCTTTGATCTTGGAATGACTCAATCGCTGCTTGCGTTGTGCCATTAGGCGAGGTGACTTTAGCCCTTAGTTCGTGTAGTGAATCAACGGATTGATCGGCCATCATACTTGCACCTAATGCAGTTTGAATGCTAAGCGTTTGTGCCGTGTCTTCATCAAGCCCTAATGCAGCACCCGCTTTCGCCATGGATTCCATCATTAAAAATAAATAAGCAGGACCACTGCCTGACAGCGCGGTTACTGCGTCTAACATGTTTTCATCTTCTACCCATAAACAATGACTCACGGATTTAAGTATCTTTTCTGCTAGGGATTTTTGCTCATCACTTGTGTTTTCATTGGCAAACATCCCTGTAACCCCTTTGCCTAATAATGCAGGTGTGTTTGGCATGGTGCGCACAATGGCTTTGTTGAGTCCTAGCCAGCGATCAATGTCATGAGATCTAACCCCAGCGGCAATTGAAACAATGAGCGAACCGGATTTTAAATTGTCTTTTAAATCATTACATACCAAAGATAAAACTTGAGGTTTAACCGCTAAAACAATCACGTCACACTTGGTTGCAAGTGCGGCATTATCCGTAAAAATCTCAAGGTTAAATTCTTCTTTCCGTAGGGATAATAGCGCTTTATCGGTGTCACTGACTTTAATATTTTTTGTGGAAAAATCACTGTCTACTAAACCAGAGATAAGCGCATACGCCATGTTTCCAGCGCCAATAAAACCAATTGTTGTTGAGTTTTGCATTACAATGCCCTAAGAATAATATATGGCGTATTCTACCAAAATACTACCACCACACAATACAAGGATAACAATGAAAAAATTTAACCCAAAACTGATCATGATTGATGTTGATGGAACACTGGTTGATAGCGTGCCGGACTTGGCATATTGTGTTGATGAACTAATGGTGTTGATGGGTAGAGAAAAATGGGGCGAAGCCAAGGTTCGTCATTGGGTGGGTAACGGCGTGCCAAAATTGGTAGAGCGTTCACTCACGGGTGAGCTAGAAGGCACGGTTGATAAGTCTGATTTTGACAAGGCTTATCCAATCTTTTTAGAATTATATGCTGAGAACACTTCGGAGCGATCTTCGCTGTATGATGGCGTTAGAGAAGGACTGGATTATATGAAATCAGAGGGTTACACCTTAGGTTGTGTCACCAATAAAGCCGAGCAGTTTACCTTGCCGATTTTACGAGATTTAGGTATTTTTAATGATTTTGGTATTGTGATTTCAGGTGATACATTAGAAAAGAAAAAGCCAGATCCTCTGCCATTATTACACGCCGCTAAACACTTCGGCATTGATCCAAAAGATTCGCTGATGTTGGGCGATTCAATCAGTGACGTGAAAGCTTCTCGCGCTGCAGGGTTTGAAATTATTTGCATGTCATATGGCTACAATCATGGTGATGATATCCGCGATGCCAATCCTGATTTGGTCATCGATTCGATGGCAGAGTTGAAAGATTACCTATAAACAGCGGTATCAGTAAAATGTGTCTGTATGGATACATTTGATCATCAGCATATTTGGCATCCGTATGCCAAAATCCCCAATGAAACTTCAACTTATTTAGTAGAGTCGGCTGACGATGTTTATCTGAACCTATCTGGTGGTAAGCGAGTGATCGATGGTATGAGCTCTTGGTGGAGTGCTATCCACGGTTACAATCACCCGGTGCTTAATAAGGCCGTTGAGCTACAATTAGGCAAAATGTCACACGTGATGTTTGGTGGCTTAACCCACAAACCTGCGATTGATTTGGCCAAAACTTTGGTTGAGATCACGCCTGAGAATTTAACCAAAGTATTTTTTACTGATTCGGGCTCGGTGTCGGTGGAAGTGGCGTTAAAAATGGCACTGCAGTATTGGCAGAATAAAAAACAAGCCGATAAGCATAAATTCATCACCATTCGCGGTGGTTACCATGGTGATACCTTTGGTGCCATGAGTGTGTGCGACCCGGATAACGGCATGCACCATTTGTTTTCAGGCGTATTGCCAAAGCACTTTTTTGTAAAAACCCCATCAGTGGTTAGTGTGGATGAAGCTCTGCAAGATTTAGAATTAACCCTAAAGCAAAATTCCAACTCAATTGCAGCGATGATTTTAGAGCCTGTAGTGCAAGGTGCAGGTGGTATGCACATTTACAGTCCACAATATCTCACACAAGCAAAAGTACTGTGTGACAAGTACAACGTATTATTTATTTTGGATGAGATTGCCACAGGTTTTGGTCGTACGGGTGAATTATTTGCATTGGAATATGTAGACGTTGAGCCTGATATATTGTGTTTAGGAAAAGCACTTACCGGTGGCTACATGTCCCTTGCCGCTACACTCACAACGGATAACGTTGCCAACACCATGGGTACATTGATGCATGGCCCCACTTTTATGGCCAATCCACTGGCATGCGCCGTTGCCAATGCCAGTATCGAATTATTATTGAGCTCGGCTTGGCAAGACAACATTGCTCGTATTGAAACAACGTTTCATGCTGAACTGGCATCGCTTAAACAAAATAATAAAGTCAAAGATGTTCGTATTTTAGGCGCCATTGCCGTGGTTGAATTGCATGACGATATTGGGGTAGAATGGACACAAGAGCGCTTGATTGAGCTTGGTGTTTGGCTAAGACCTTACGGTAAGCTACTCTACACCATGCCACCGTTTACGATTAAAGAGAATGAACTGTTAACAATCACCAATGCAATGAAGGTCATCGTGGAAGAGACATGAAAATTATAATCCTGGCATTAAGTCTGTTGTCGTTTCTCTCTCAAGCAGCTAACTATGCAGAAGTTGGTGTTGAGGTGGAATCTAAAAGATTGAATGGAAATGCGTACTACATTCCAGGTATGTCTGGCTCAGCCACTGAATATGAGGGTTTTATTTCTAATGCTGGTTTTATTGTAACAACTGAAGGCGTGGTGGTGTTTGATGGTTTGGGTTCACCACCTTTGGCCAATGCCATGCTGTCAGAGATTAGAAAAGTTACCGATAAACCAATCAAGCTCGTGATTGTGAGCCATTATCATGCCGATCACATTTATGGTCTGCAAGTTTTTAAAGCACAAGGTGCGAAAATCTGGGCGCCTAAAGGCGTTTGGGATTACCTTGATTCTGAAACTGCAGAAACCTTGCTAGAATCTCGACGTGACACATTGTTTCCTTGGGTAAACGATGAAACCTATCTGGTTGAACCTGACCGGATTATTGATAAAGACACCCAATTTAGTCTGGGCGAGCATAAATTTTTAATCAGCTATTTTGGAAAAGTTCACTCTGATGGCGACATGTCATTACTTAGTGTGACCGATCAAACTCTTTACAGTGGCGACATTATCTTTGAAGGGCGTATTCCGTTTGTGGGTGACGCTGATATTATTGAATGGTCTAAAACACTAGACCGTGTACGCAATATGCAAGTTGAATATTTTGTACCAGGACATGGCAGTGCTTCTGATCAACCTAAAGAGACCATGGATTTGACTTATCGTTACCTTAATTTTTTATTAGACAAACTTGGAAAAGCCGTTGAAGCAATGGATCAGTTTGAAGAGACTTACGACGCCATTGATTGGTCAGAATTTGAAGATGAGCCAGCGTTCGATGCGGCTAATCGTAAAAATGCTTACGCCGTATATTTGTATTTAGAAAGAGTGCTGGATTAAATTTTTTTGCTATACAGTGATAGTTCTGTTTGATAAGCTATTAAATTAATATAAATTTTTGGAAAAAAATATGGAATATGTAAAATCAGAAATCATAAGTCTAAAAAATAGTCCTGAATATAATGAGAAATGGCTGCAAGCTCGTATAGAGGAAGACCCATCCATTATTGGCATAGGTGATTTGGAGTTTAGGGACACGGAGAAAATATTAGTAGGTGGAGGCAGGTTAGATACAATTCTTTATGATCCTGAATATAAGAAACGATATGAGGTTGAAATTCAATTAGGAAAAACAGATGAAACACATATTATTAGAACAATTGAGTACTGGGATCTGGAACGAAAAAAGAATCCGCAATATGAGCATTGTGCTGTGATTATCGCAGAGGACATAACCAGTAGGTTTTTGAATGTTATTTCATTATTTAATGGCTTTATCCCACTTATAGCTATACAAGTTAAAGCGGTTAAAATTAATAACCAAATATCACTATTTTTTACAAAAGTTCTTGATGAGGCAAAATTTGAATTATTAGAAGAAGATAGTATTTCTGAACCGACAGATAGAGAATATTGGGAGAAAAGAGCAACTAAAAATAGTTTGATTCTTACTGAAAAAATTATGAACGCTTTAGGCGGGATCACATCTGAGTATTTATTGAAATATAATAAGCACTATATAGGTTTGAGTAAGAATAATATTGCCAATAATTTCATTTCATTTGTGCCAAGAAAGTCTGTTGTATTATTACACATTAGACTAGAAAGGTCAGATGAGATTGATGGTTTGTTAGAAAATTCTGATTTGGATATGCTGGTTTATGATAAACAGTGGAAGCAATATAGATTAAGATTACAGGAAACAGATTTAGTAAAGAATATAGATATTATAAAAAGTTTAGTTAGTCAAGCTAAAGACAAATATATGAGTTAATAATTTTTTTTAAAGGCTATTATTCAATCGGATCAACATCCAAATACCAGCGTACTTTATTTTTGAGTTTGATACTGTCAATGTGCGGCTTTTGATTGTCCATTTTTGTTATTTGAAGGTTAATGACTTGTTCACATTTTTTGAACAAAAGAATTTCATTATATCTTAGTTCATTTTTTATGAACAAATAATAATGCAGAAGACTATATACAGTCAATCTTATCCTAGGGTGACAAAATGGTTGAAGGAGGCAAGAGAGGAAAAGTCTTTAACAATGAGACAATTAGCGAAAATATTAGAGGTTCAACATTCTATTATTTGGAACATAGAAAATAATGAGCGTAGATTGGATATTGTGGAATATGTAAATTATTGTGAAAAGCTAAATATTGATCCTATTGTTGGAATTAATATAATTAGGGATAAGGTCTAAATATTGTCTTTTGTCAAACAATAATATATATTATTGTTATAATATAGAAAAATAGGAGGCAATATGCACAGTTTAGAGCAATTAGAAACCAAACAAATTGGCTTTAGAATGCCGACTTATTTAGTGGAAGAAATAGATGAATTAACTAAAGGGTTTGACATTAACCGCTCAACTTTTATTGTTGAAGCCATTAGGAAAGAACTTAAAGAGCAAAAAGAAGCTAGGTTTTATGCAGGCTTGGGTGAGGCGATGGTAGAGGCTAAAATGATGATGGACGGTAAGATACCAAAAACCTCATTAGAAGATTTGATCGCTGAGCTCAAAGATGGAGATTAATAAAACATCTAAGTTTACAAAATCTGCCAAAAGACTCGCCAAAAGATACAAAAAATTTACTAATGATTTAATCACTTTAAATAATGAATTACAAAACGGTGTAAAGACATCTATTGATTTAGGTGATAATTTTTATAAAATTCGATTAAAAAATAGCTCTAATCTAAGCGGAAAAAGCGGTGGATTCAGAGTGGTTTATTTTTTGAAAACCAACGAAAATGAAATTTATTTGCTGGATATTTATAGCAAAAATGATGTTAGTAATATCAGTAAAGACAAATTAATTCAGCTAGCAAAGGCATCTCATTTAATTCAATAGATTGCTACTCAATCGGATCAACGTCCAAATACCAACGTACACCGCTTTTTGGTTTTATCGTATTGATGTGCTGATGAAAAGTCGCTAACATTTGGTGCAGTGCCGACCTGTCGGTTGATTGTAAATACAAGTTGAAATAATAATAATCAGATTTTTTTTCAATAACATTTGCCACTGGCCCCCAAGTTTCTACCGAATCCATTTGTATATTTTTTAAAAGAGCACCTGCTTTTTTTAAAAAATCTTCAGCATTTTGTTTATTTTTGGCATTTGCACATAAAAGTGCTTGGTGAGAAAAAGGAGGCATTTTTGCACTGCGACGTTGTTTTAGCAGTTCAGTCGCAAATTGTGTGTAGCGAGAGGAAAGTACATAGTTAAAAATAGGATGATTGGGGTAGCGTGTTTGAATCACTACCTCTCCTTGTTCAGCATTTCTACCAGCACGACCGGACACTTGAATCAGCAGTTGTGCTAAGTGTTCCGTTGCACGAAAATCAAGCGACAATAAACCTGCATCGGTATCCAAAACCCCAACCATGGCTAGATTAGAAAAATCATGCCCTTTGGCAAGCATTTGTGTGCCTACAATGATGCACGGTTTCCCAGAGTTAATTTGTTTTAAGTGTTCGGCAAAGGCCTTTTTTCGCCGTGTGGTGTCACGATCAATGCGGATAATGGGAACATCAGAAAAATACGATGAGAGTGTTTCTTCCAGTCTTTCTGTGCCGTATCCAAACACTTCAAGGCTGGGCTGATGGCAGTCTGGGCAAGTGTGTGCTGGCATTTTTTCGTCGCCACAATGGTGACATTTGAGTCGATTAATGTGTCGGTGATAAATCATTCCCGAATCACAATGAGTGCATTGCGCTTTCCAACCACATTCTTTACAGAAATACACGGGCGCATAACCACGACGGTTAATAAACAGCATGACTTGTTTTTCTTGCGCCAAATAATGTCGCATTTTTTCAATCAAAACAGCCGATAAGGCATTATCACTCTTTTCAGTGCCCCCTTGAGGGGTGAAATTAGATTGCATGTCGATCAAGCTCACCTTTGGCAGAACAGCATCACCGGCACGTTTAGTTAGTGTAAGGTGAGTAATTTTTTTATCAATTACATTTTTCAGTGTTTCCAGTGATGGTGTTGCCGTGCCTAAAACCAGTGGAATATTGGCTTGTTTAGCGCGAATAAAACACAGGTCTCTGGCTGAATAACGAAAACTAGATTGTTGTTTAAATGAACCATCATGCTCTTCATCGATGATGATCAATCCTAAATTCGGCATCGGTGCAAAAATAGCACTACGAGTGCCTAGTACAACACCGGCTTTACCATTTTTAGCCATGAGGTAAGCGTCGAGTTTTTGGGTTTCATTCAGTTGGGAATGAATCGCCACTATTCGTGTGTTTAAGCGCGATTCAAAGCGAGTAATCATTTGTGGCGTTAGGCCGATTTCTGGAACCAATACCAGTACTTGTTTGCCTTCATCAAGCATCGTTTGAGTAATGCGCAAATAAACCTCAGTTTTGCCACTACCGGTGATTCCATGAAGCAAAAATCCGCGATATTCATGGGTTGATTTTAAGATTTTCTCAATGGCAATATTTTGTTCATCGGTAGTGGCAAAATCAGGCTCCTGAATTTTGTCTGGCAAGTCAGCCATTTTTTTGATAACAGCCTCTTTCCCTAGTCGTAAGTTCTTTGGTAAAGCGGCCGAGATTACTTCACCAATTGGATGATGATAATACTTAGTTGACCAAAACAAAAAATCTAGGATTGGCTTGTCTAGGATTGGCTTGTCGTCTAATACTTCTTCAACCGATTTAAGTTGCTTAAAATTACTTTTGTCTTTAATCGTTAAGACAATACCCACTACTTTTTTTCGCGTAAAGGGGACTTTAACACGCACGCCAACAACTACTTTTTGATTACACTGATAATCAAAAGTTTTGTGTAAAGGTACGGGTATTGCAACTTCAATGATCGCCATTAAGGGGAAATTTATATGGGTAAAATGAGTTATTTTATTCCTAAAATTAAAGCCCAACCTGAATATATATGAAAATCTCTGACAACGCCGACTTTCTTATTCTCAAGGCATTTTGTGCAGGGATAGTTATTCATATCTCAAAGAAAATAACACAGAGAATAAGAAGTCGGCTAAGTCCCATAGGGCAAGTCTTAAAGTTATCACTTGCTTCGTTAAATCCTTTGTTGGTAAAGGTAATTATCAACTACAATATTTTCCTTGCAATTAACAACTTTAAGTCTTGCAGATTTTTTCCATATATACTCAGGTCGGGCTAAACAATGGTTGTTATTCAAAACCCTATTAATGATGTTTCGGTCAATGAGCAAAATCTCAAAGATACTTTACAACAAGTAATGACTGATTTGGGCAAGGGTAAGAGTGAACTACTCATTCGAATTGTTGGTAAGGTCGAAATTCAAAATCTCAATAAAACCTATCGCGATAAAGATCAACCAACCAATGTTTTGTCTTTTCCGTCTGATTTACCTATTGAAATTGATGAAATGATTTTAGGCGATATAGTGATTTGTACCAGCATAGTGGCCAATGAGGCAAAATTGCAAAATAAAACTTTTGAGCATCATCTGATTCATATGGCTATTCACGGTACTTTGCATTTGCTGGGTTACGATCATGTTGAGCCAATGGATGCACAAAAAATGGAAAGTTTAGAGATAAAAATTTTGGAAAAAATGCAAATCAACAATCCTTATGAGTAATGAAGGCTTAGTCAGCGTGCTCCATTCTACCAATACGTTCCATGGCACGTAATTCATCATCAATGTAGTACATTTTTAGAGAACTTCGCTCCCATGGAGGGATGTTAGCGTCTTGTAAGACCTTTTTTAACGATTGTGAATGTTTTTTATCCGATAATTTAATGCGTTGCCCTTCGGTTCGATAGCGAATGGAAAAATTTGGAAAATTTTCAAATTCTTCGTGAAACTGGCAAAAATTATCAATTTTATCAACATCGTTATTAATAAAATACAACTCTCCTTGATAGCGCCTAATTTCGTATTGACCCCAGCCAACTAATGGTTTTGCGTCAATTTTTGCACGCAATAAATCAATAATTTGATCCATGATTTTATCGCTGGGTGCTAAAAACCCAATTAAACTTAAATGATGACGAATGATGTTCTTAACTCTGTGAGGTCCGAGCTTGATCAGCTCTAGAGTGTTGATGCGCCCGCTATCACTGACGATATTATTTTCTTTAATATCAATATCGGCCAGTTCTCGAGTGAGTTTTAGCGCCTCTGATTGATGTTTTGCACTTCTAAATAGGGTTTTTGTTAAATTTTGATAGACCGATTCAAGCTTTGGGAGAATGTCTAAACGCAAGAAATTTCGCCTAAAATCAGTATTTTTGTTGCTATCGTCTTCTATCCAACGTAATTTGTATTTTTTTGCATAATCAATAATTTGGGTTTTATTCAAACTCAGCATTGGGCGATAGTGAATGCCTTTTCCTAAGGTTTTTTCTTTCGGCATGGAGGCCAATCCAGCCACGCCACTGCCACGGAACAGCTGTAACAATAAAGTCTCTGCTTGATCATTTTGATGGTGCGCCGTACACAGTACTTCGTTTTCTTCTAAATTGCAAGATAATGAATGATAGCGTTTTTTACGTGCATTTTCTTCTAAATTAGAGTCATTTTTAATAAAAATATCAATGTTTAAATAGTCGATGCTTAAGGATTGACATAGGTTTTTGCAAAATTCATCCCACTCTGAACAGTGTTTAGACAAATGGTGATTGCAATGGACGGCCCTTAATTTACCAGAAAAATGAGTGTTGAGATAATGCAGTAATACAACCGAGTCAATGCCGCCGCTCAGGGCAAGAACAATGTTTTTATCCTTTAGGTAAGGGTCTTTATTCTTTAAATTTTCCAAAGCCTAAAAGTTTGTCGGCTCGAGCCTGAACCAATTGATCGACGGGTATTTTAACGATTGAATGCAGTTGTTCCATTAACGCATCTCTGAGGAGCTTTTTTGCCTCATCAGGATCACGATGAATACCACCGAGTGGTTCTGGAATAATTTCATCGATTAAGTTTTCTTTTTTAAGGTGCGCACTGGTAAGTTTGAGCGACTCTGCTGCGATGTTAGCTTTAGCCGCATCGTTGTACAAAATAGAGGCACAGCCTTCGGGAGAAATAACCGAGTAAATGCTGTATTCAAACATCATCATTGTATCAGCCACGCCAATAGCGAGCGCACCGCCTGAGCCACCTTCTCCAATCACCACGGAAATAATCGGTGTGGCGAGTGTTGACATCTCAAACAAGTTTCTAGCAATCGCTTCGGATTGCCCACGTTCTTCTGCGCCAATGCCAGGGTAGGCTCCAGGCGTATCGATAAAAGTGACAATGGGCATGGAAAATTTTTCCGCCATTTTCATTAATCGTAGAGCCTTACGATAGCCTTCGGGGCGAGGCATACCAAAATTGTATTTGAGTTTGTCTTGAGTTGACCGACCTTTTTGCTGACCAATGAACATGAGTGGCTGGTCATTTAATTTGGCAATACCACCAATGATTGCATGATCATCTGCAAAGGATCGGTCGCCATGGAGTTCGGTAAATTCATCAAAGACACTGTCAATGTAGTCGAGTGTGTAGAGTCTTTTTGGGTGGCGAGCCAGCTGTGAAATTTGCCAGTCGCTTAGTGATGAGAAAATTTTCTTGGTAAGAGCACCGCTTTTAACTTTTAGTGCTTCCATTTCCTGAACAATATCGACCTTGTCTTTAATATTGCAAAGCGCTTCGATTTTGCCTTCTAAATCAGCAATGGGTTGTTCAAAATCAAGATAATCTAGGTTCATATCGCGTTAAAATCAGTTTTTAATAATTATTTAAATTATAGCAGATGGATCTATTTACACCACCTTCTTTAGGTTGATGACACGGGATGCTATTAAAAGCACTTTTCCAGTGCTATTTGGCTACATACCGCTAGGAATGGCGTTTGGCATGTTGTTTCAAAATTTGGGTTATCCTTGGTATTTGGCGACACTCATGGCATTTTTTGTTTATGCAGGCACAGCGCAATTTATGATTATTGGGTTATTGGCAGCAGGTGTTGGCCTAACTGAAATCGCCATATCTACTTTTTTGATAAATTCTAGACATATATTTTACGGGATCTCTATGTTGAATCATTATGGGGATTGGGGGCTAAGGAAAGTGTATCTTGCCTTTGGACTTACTGATGAAACTTATTCCTTAGTAACAACGATTGACCCCAAAGACGCCGCCAAAAAAAAGCAGCAATATTTTCTGATTACCGCTCTAAATCATAGTTACTGGGTTATTAGTTGCACAATAGGCGCTGTGATTGGTAGTTCGTTTAGTATTAATACACAAGGCATGGAATTTACATTAACGGCATTATTTGTTGTTTTGCTTATAGAACAGTGGAAAAAAATAAAAAATCTATTACCGTTCATGATTGCTGCTTTTTCTGTAGCCGTTGCTTTATATTTATTTTCAGAGCAAATGCTGTTAGTCAGTATCGCATTATCTGTAACTTTGTTAATAGCAAATAACCTAATTAAAAAATCAAGATGAGCAATACAGAATACATTTTGACGGTTATTTTGGTAATGACAATAGCAACGTTTTCTACCAGAATTATGCCATTTTTATTTTTTCATGGTCGTGGTAATCATCCAATAATGAGCTATATTGCCAAATATACGCCACCGATGATTATGAGTATTTTGGTTGTCTATACATTAAAAGATGTTAATTTTTCAAATGAAATTGGCCTTTATACAGTCCTAGCTGTTGTTGCCACTATTACTATTCATGTCTGGAAAGGCAACCCTTTAGTTAGTATATTTACCGGAACATTTCTTTATATGTTTTTAATTCAGATGTAGTTATATTGAGTCATGGATATTTCACAATTTATAGCACTTTTCTTAATTGCTTTTGTATTTGTAATTACTCCTGGTCCAGGCACTTTAGCGGTATTTGCTAAGAGTGTATCGCAAGGCTTTATGCCTGCATTTTATTTGTCCTTTGGCATGGTGCTGGGTGATTTGGTTTACCTGTCAGTGGTGATTTTTTCCCTAGAGATGTTCTCTGATTTAATTACCCCAATTATGGATTATGTTCGAATTTTTGGTGGCGCGTATTTAATTTATTTGGGTATTCGTGCTTGGAATGCACACAAGGTAACGTTGGGAGAAAAATCAAAACACAAAAGTAATATTAACGAGTTTTTAACGGGTTTTTTGATTTCAATCACCAATCCAAAAGTAATGATTTTTTATATTGCGATATTACCTGCCTTTATTGATCTTACCCAAGTTGATGTAATATACGGTGTAGAGATATTAATAACAGTTGGCCTCGGATTGTCGGTGGGTATTAGTGCAATCAATGTTGCCGTGGTAAAAGTCAAGGGTTTATTTGCTAAACCTGGCATGGATCATCGAATTAACCAATTAGTCGCGATTGTAATGATATTGGCAGGCATATTGCTAGGATTATTATGACAACTGAGAGAAAATTATTTCTATGGATGATATTAGCCATGCTGGGCTGGGGTGCATCCTGGCCCATTGCCAAAGTTTTATCTAATTACATCACTGAGCATGAATTGGTAACGTATCGTTACCTGCTTACAGTGCTAAGTATGCTCCCCGTTGTATGGTGGATGAAGCTACCTTTTAAGATTGATGTTGGAAATTTAGTGTTATCCATCATCGTAGGTGTGTTGTTGATTTTTTACACCAAGTTATTTTTCTTGGGCACAAAGTACGGCTCCCCTGGTTTGGCAGGAGCACTAGTAACCACTCTAATGCCGATTATTGTGTATGTGTTGATGCTGCTAAGTCGAGAGAAAAAACCAAAAATTAAAGATTGGCTCGCTTTAGTGTTAGGCATTGCAGGCGTGCTCACCATGATGAAAGCCTGGACCTTTGACTGGAGTCAAATTTTTAATGCATCGAACGTTTATTTATTATGGGCAGCACTATGTTGGGCGCTGATGTCCATTACTACTTCGTATACAAAATTAATTCATCCTGTGGTGTTGAGTTTTTACATTTATTTATTTGCCACTATCATTGACTGGGTGGTATTTTTTGATCCAAGCAGTGGCTCTATTTTTGCAATGGATCGGATATTTTGGACGGGGTTTACTTTCTTAGCAATTGGTTCTACCACTTTTGCGACGACGGTTTATTTTCTAGGTGTTCAAAAATTAGGCTCCAAGAGGGGCAGTGTGTTTACTTTTTTAGTGCCATTTTTTGCCATTGGCTTGAGTGTGATATTTTTAGGTGAAACATTGCAATGGACGACGATTGTAGGCGTATTAATGACAGTTACAGCGTTAATAATTCTGAATAATACTCAGTTAAGATCTAGAAATAAAGCATAATGAAACAAGGTCAAAAGACAAATTGATGTAGATAGTGAAACTTTTTGGATAAAAAATGGATGTAATTTATTGGTTAATTCCTAGCATGATTTTTGTGGGTGTTGTTCTGGTAATCCTTTTGATGCTAGGGGTTAAGAGTGGTCAGTTCGATGATTTAGAAGGGGAAGGTCAGCGTATTTTGTTTGAAGAAGACGAAGTTGATTTAAAAGTGGAAAAAAAGTTTAAAAAACCCCTTGACAGTTAGTTTTTTTTATAGAAAATTCGCACTTGAAGATATAAGAAAAGTAAAACAATAAAAAGAGGAAGAGAAAATGGCAAAAAATAATATTTATGGCTTGTTTGGTAAATCCCCAATCAGTCCATTGCAACAGCACATGACCCATACACATTCGTGCATTAGCGAGTTAAAAGGCTTCATGGTTGCCATTCATGCCAAGGATTGGAATCAGGCTGAAGAAATTCGATCAATCATTGGCACTAAAGAGGGTGAGGCGGACGTTCTGAAAAAGAAACTGCGTTTAAGCTTACCTTCAACGTTCATGATGCCTTTTTCACGTAGAGATTTATTGGATTTGTTATTAATTCAAGATTCAATTGCAAACATTGCTAAAGATGTATCTGGGTTAATGATCAACCGTAAGATGACATTGCCTGATGAAATTTTTGAGGACATTATTGAATTAACAGACGTGTGTATTAAAACCTCTGCCATGGCGCTTAAAGCCATTAACGAATTGGATGAATTGTTAGAAACTGCGTTTAGTACTAGAGAGCAAAAAGTGGTTAACCATATTATTTCCGCTATTAATGATTTAGAAAGTGAATCGGATAAGATCCAACACAAGATTCGCGCCAAATTATTTCCATTGGAATCCAGTTTACCGCCAGTAGATGTGATGTTTTACTACCGCGCTGTTGAATGGTTGGGCGAGCTAGCTGATGCCGCTCAGAAAGTTGGCTCTCGATTAGAAGTGTTACTCGCAAAATAAGGAGCACCCATGGACATTATTGCTTCTGGCTATTTTGATTTTTTTGGTTATTCTATTAGCATCTTTATTGTACTGGCTGTCGTTTTTGGCTTATTCATGGCTTGGGGAGTGGGCGCAAATGATGTGGCAAATGCCATGGGTACTTCAGTAGGTTCAGGCGCTATTACGATCAAGCAAGCGATTGTTATTGCGGTTATTTTTGAATTTGCCGGTGCTATTTTGGCCGGTGGTGAGGTAACAGCAACGATTCGTAAGGGTATTTTAGACGCGGCTATTTTTACCGATAGCCCACACCTATTGGTTTATGGTATGTTAGCTTCACTTTTGGCGGCTGGTACTTGGCTGATGATTGCCTCAAGCCTGGGCTGGCCAGTGTCAACCACACACTCAATTGTGGGTGCAATTGTTGGTTTTGGTGCAGTAGGAGTAGGTGTTGATGCCGTGGCTTGGGGCAAGGTTGGCACCATTGCCATGAGTTGGATTGTATCGCCAATCTTGGCTGGGTCTATTGCTTTCATGCTATTTAGAAGTTTACAAAACTTAATTATTGATACCGCTAATCCATTTGACAATGCTAAGAAATATGTACCGTTTTATATGTTCTTAGTGGGTTTTGTTATTTCTTTAGTGACAATCTTTAAAGGCCTTAAACATGTTGGTTTGAGTTTTGATACTGGCACTAGTTATATGTTGGCAATTGGCTTTGGTGTGTTTGTATCACTCATTGGTACAATCGTTATTAGGCGCATTAAAATTGATCCTAGTGAAAATGAAGATTTTCACTTTACTTCAATGGAAAGAATTTTCAGTGTGCTGATGATTATTACAGCTGCCGCCATGGCATTTGCACACGGTTCTAATGATGTGGCTAATGCCATTGGTCCATTAGCCGCTATTTATGGTGTTATTGAAAGTGGTGGTCTTATTGGTGCTAAGAGTGCACTGCCAGTTTGGGTATTACTTGTAGGTGGTGGCGGTATTGTCTTTGGTCTGGTAACTTATGGTCACAAAGTAATCGCTACTGTGGGTACAGGTATTACCCAGCTTACGCCATCACGTGGTTTTGCAGCAACATTAGCAGCGGCAGCAACCGTAGTAATCGCCTCAGGCACAGGCTTGCCAGTATCAACTACGCAAGTATTGGTAGGCGCAGTTTTGGGTGTTGGTTTGGCGCGTGGTTTAGCAGCACTTGATACTCGCGTGATTAATAAGATCTTTTTATCATGGTTGATTACATTGCCAGCAGGCGCACTCATGTCAATTATCTTTTTCTTTATGCTGAAAGGCATGTTCGGAGCTTAAAAATGACTTTAGATGAAATTCAAACAAAACTCGAAGCAGGCGTTGAAGGTTCAACAGTTATCATGGAAGGAGATGGATGTAATTGCTCTACTTTAGTGGTTTCACCAATATTTGAAGGCATGTCGTTATTGGCTCGCCAAAGAATGGTGCTAGCAGCTGTGCGTGAGAATATTGACAGTGGTGAATTGCACGCCTTAAGCATTAAAGCCAGAACACCAGCAGAGAACGCTTAACTTTATTTAGTATTATAGGCAAGGCCTATAATACTAAAATCTATTCATTTTCGTGAGTGGCAGACACTTGTACTTGTTGGTCAAAGTCAATCTCAACATTGATATTAATCGGTCGACAACATACTGAGCAGTCTTCAATATAGCTTTGGCTTGGTTCAGAGCAATCAACATCTACTTCAATATTTTCGCCACAATATGGGCAGTCAATAGTGTGTGTTTGTAGTTTATTCATCAATATTTCGGTTATTTAAGTCCTTTATAATTGCTTCGCGCATTGAATTTGAGTAATTGATCCAGTTGGTGATTTCATCACTGTGACGCTTACAGCCTACACAGTAGTTGTTTTTGTTGTATTTACAAATATCCACGCAAGGAGTCTGAATCAGTTGTTTTTCATTCATATTCTTTATTATAGTTTGCTAATGTAAAATACCAGTCTTTATTTCTATAAACATTTTTATGGGCTTTTCTAAATTAGGCTTATCAGACTCTATTCTGAAAGCGGTCAAACAACAAGGCTATGATAAGCCATCTCCGATTCAAGAAAAATCTATTCCGATCGTATTAGACGGAAAAGATTTAATGGCAGCCGCACAAACTGGCACGGGTAAAACTGCAGGGTTTACATTACCTATTTTGCAGTTATTGTCAAAAGGAAAGCCAACAAATTCAAACCAAGTGCGCACGCTGATACTAACACCCACTCGAGAATTAGCGGCTCAGGTGCAAGACAGTGTTGCCACTTATGGTAAGCATTTACCACTTAAATCAACCGTGGTTTTCGGTGGTGTAAAAATTAATCCACAAATGAAAAAGCTTCGAGGTGGTGTCGATATCTTGGTAGCAACACCAGGTCGATTGTTAGATCTGTATTCGCAAAATGCGGTGAAGTTTGATCAGCTAGAAATTATCGTATTTGATGAAGCAGACCGAATGCTAGATATGGGATTTTTACCAGATATTAAGAGAATTTTAAAGGTTTTACCCCCTAAAAGACAGACGTTAATGTTTTCAGCAACGTTCTCAGATGAGATTAGAAAGCTGGCAAAATCCTTAGTTCACAACCCGGTTGAGGTATCTACAACACCACGTAACACCACGGTTAAATCAGTTAAACAATGGATTCATCCAGTGGATAAATCTAAGAAACAAGCATTGTTAACAAAACTCATTAAAGACCACAGTTGGTATCAAGTGCTAGTATTTAGTCGTACTAAGCATGGCGCTAATCGCATTGCTACACAACTTGGCAAGAGGGGCATTACAGCAGCAGCCATTCATGGCAACAAATCTCAAGGTGCACGCACTCGTGCATTGGCTGATTTTAAAGATGGCAAGGTGAATGTATTAGTGGCAACTGACATTGCGGCGCGTGGTATTGATATTATTGAACTGCCACACGTAGTTAATTTTGATCTTCCTCACGTGCCAGAAGACTACGTTCACCGTATTGGTCGTACCGGTCGTGCAGGCTCAAAAGGTGAGGCGATATCACTCGTGAGTGCTGATGAAGTTAAACAGCTCTTTGACATTGAGCGACTGATTCAAAATAAACTTGATCGCATCATGGTGGATGATTTTGTGCCAGATCATGACTTGCCAGAATCGCTCAAAAAGCAATTTCCACCTAAGAACAAAAAACCAAAAAAGAATAAACCTCGTAATAAGCCTAGATACGGCAAAAACAGTAATTCTCAAGAAAATAAACCCAAAAAGAAGAAAGGATTTTGGGGCAATAAGCCCAAGAAACAATCTCAAAAATAAATGGAGCAATCATTATGAGTTGGTGGACAACAGTTTTAGGTGGGGCGTTTGGTTTTATGCTTGGCGGGCCATTAGGTGCGATGCTTGGCGTAGCATTTGCAGGTAATTTCTCTAAAGGAAAATCTAATTTTGGCGGATTCGCTAAAGATTACCATATCGGCGATCAACAGCGCGTTCAAGCGGCATTTTTTAGTAGTTTATTTTCAGTCATGGGATACATTGCCAAAGTTGATGGCAAGGTATCAAAGGCAGAGATCCTTTTAGCACAGCAAGTCATGGATCATATGCAGCTAGCAGATGACATGCAAAAAGTTGCCAGAGAGTTATTTAACCAGGGTAAGAAAAAAGACTTTAACCTAGATGAAGTGCTTGAGCAGTTCCGTTTGGAAAGCCATAGACGCACAGATCTAGTGCGTATGTTTTTAGAGATTCAAATCCAAGCTACTTATGCTGATGGCGTGCTGGACGATACAGAGCATGACGCCCTTAAATACATCGCCCAAAAACTACACTTCTCACTTCATGAGCTAGAAAATCTCATCCAACAGTTTGCTACTACCAGTCATCATGCTAGCAAGCTAAGCGTTGATGATGCCTATGTAATATTAGGCGTGGATAAAAATCTAACAGATAAAGAAATCAAACGTGCTTATCGTCGATTATTGTCACAGCATCATCCAGACAAATTAGTTGCCAAAGGCCTACCAGAAGAGATGATGACAATTGCCAAAGAGAAAACTCAAGAAATCATTAGTGCTTACGAGCTCATTAAAAAGCAACGTGGCATGCGTTAATCTAAGACGCATTATCCATTTTTATAAACAACATGAAGGAAATTATATTATGAAGAAAATAGTAACAATAATTGCATTAGTGGCGTCATTAAATTCGACTGCCTTTTTTACTGAAATCGTCTCAAATCAAGCGTTCAGAGATTCAGATAACAATGGTATATTTGCCTATAATAGCTACAGTTATTGGGATCCTCGCTGGTATGCTGAAGAATTTATTAGTTTTATTAATACTATTGAAACAGACGTTAACGGTAAGAGCGATGATGAATTTTAAACTAACCACACTCTTAATCACATTGCTAGTATCAGTATCTGCACAAGCAGGGCTTTGGGAAAAAATGACAACAATGGGTGCGCAGACCGTTAAACCCAGCTCAGAATATCTAATCGAAACTGCAGGTTGGAACATCCGTGTGTATGAATGGATCCCAGCTGATAATCCAAATGTACGTTGTATGTTTGCCGCAGGCTCACAAAAAGGTGGCGTTGCTTGTTATTCGATTAACGACTAACTAATTGTTATGTCTAATTCTATAGTTATTTCAATTATAGAATCTATGATGTTTCCAGATTTTGGTGCTTTATATCAGCGTAAAGGTATCGAAGAACTTAGAGTTGATAGTGTTCGTAAGGCTGTCACTTTAGTTAAAAAACAACCAGCAGACTATATCGTCGCAGAGTTTTCCTATGCCTACAGTACTAACTATAGTGGTATATATAAGTCCAACATAGAGGGTTTATTAGTCAGTCTTATCAAGTACTCACCTAATACCAAAGTCATTGTGCTGGCAAAGAAGAAAGAAATGCAATATCTTAATGTGCTCGATTCTGTGGATTATCCAGTGCATGGTGTATTACAGTTGCCAGCTTCATTGTCACAAATGGAAGATCTACTCGATATAGTTTAAAGTGAATTAAATAAAAGGGTGCCGCTTAGATTCAACTTGTAAGTGCAACATATTATCATGATATTATGCCTCTAAAGTTATCTTGACCCATAATTAAAATCAGTGTAAATATCAATATTTACAAGTACAGACAAGATAAAAAATCATTAAAAACAACGGTTATCCCCTTTTATTCTGTATGACAAATAGAAGTTAGTCACTTGACATCAATTTATGAGTGGAGTACAATTAAATAAAATTTATACGTCATAAGGTGAAAACATGCAAACAAAACTAACACTAAGAATAGAAGAAGAGTTGATAAAAACTGCCAAAGTGTATTCAGCAAGAAGCGGTAAATCTGTTTCTAAAATTGTTGCTGATTTATTTAAATCAATACAGAATAACAATAGTAATGGCGTTGTTACGCAAAACGTAAGCTCATTGAAAGGTGTTATTAAAAATAATGTTTCTGAATCTGATTATAAAACACATTTAGAAAATAAATATCTATGAGGGTTTTATTTGATACCAATGTAATACTTGATCTATTGTTAGATAGAAGTGAGTTTGTGGATGATGCCTCTGTATTAATTTCAAAAGTCGATACTAACGAAATTGATGGTTTTTTATGTGCAACAACAATTACCACAATTCATTATTTATTGGAAAAGTCATTAAATACAACTCAAGCAGCTAAGCATATAAAAACTCTGCTTAATATATTTGACATCGCACCCGTCTCAAGTGAAACACTTGAAAAAGCATTAAATCCAAAGTTTGTTGATTATGAAGACTCAGTATTACACGAGGCAGCACTAGCAGTTGATGTTGACTCTATCGTAACAAGGGATTACTCTGGCTTTAAAAATTCAAAGATTCCAGCCTATACGCCAAAAGAGTTAATTGCTATTTTGGCTTTGAATAATAAATAAAAGGGTACCCTTTTAATTCTTTTATTTAAAAATATTGGAAATAATCAAAATCAGTGTAAATATCAATATTTACGAGTGCACACAAGATAAAAAGTCATTAAAAACAACGATTATTACTCTATAGCGCAAGGTTTTATTGTTTAAAAGTGGATAAATACACTAATAAATAAGGATTTTTTGAGTACTGCAGGAAACGCATAGAGTGCTAATGAAAAATTTCGGAAATATTGTAAATTCACTTATTTTCTTAATCTTTCCGTTGATTTAGAGATTGGTAAATTTCATTATTTTCTCTTTTTCCGATCACTATGACATAGATAATCAGTTTTTCGTCAATAACTTGATAGGCGAGTCGATATCCGGCTGATCTGAGTTTTATTTTATAAACTTCTTGATGCCCTTTAAGTTTATCTTTTGTAACTTTTGGAGATTTAGATCGCGCTTTTAATTTTTTCTTAAATTGCTGTTTGATTACACTATCAAGCTTGTGCCATTCTTTTAATGCTTTTGCGTGAAACGCTAACTTATAAGTCATCAATATTTACTGGGATTAGGTTGGCTCGATCGTTAAGTCTTTTCCCGACTTCATTGGCGAGTAGATAATCATCCGCAGCTTCTAATAATTCTGTATATTTTTTGGCAGAAATAAGATAAGCACTGGGTGTGTTGTGATTTAGAATTGCGATAGCTTCACCTTTGGCTTGGTTTAATAGTTTAGTAGGAGAAGCTTTTAGCTCACTGATGCTTGCCGTGTGTTTGGCGTATATTTGTTCCATGATTCTATAATAAGTATTTAAATAAGTACTTATTATAGCATTGAATTTGGTGGAGATGGCGGGGATCGAACCCGCGTCCGAAAACCTTCAAACAAAGAGTCTACATGCTTAGCTTGGTCTATTTGAGTTAGCCGCCTACCACCCGACCATCAGGGATGTAAGTAGCGATTTCCTAAAGTTTTAACCGAATTATCTGGAACAAATAATCCTAGCGAGTCTGTAAGCGACCGCTATCCAAGAAATACAGACAATCTCAAGGGAGCGGCTAGCTATGCAGCTAGAGCGTAGTTGTTTTCGTTTGCAACTATCTTTTTAAAGCATATTTTACGAGTTATCTTTATCCTCGGCATGCGTCCTTGAGATCCAACTCCTCGTCGAAGCCATGTCATCCCCAGGGGATAGTATTATAACATTTTAGTTATCAAAGCGGGTGAATGCTTGTTCAGCTGTCATTAGTAAGGTTTTGCTGTAGCACGTATCAAAATTTTGTTGTTTTTGGATTCTGGCGTTGTCTAAATTAATCATTAATTCAGATTTTCTATTTTTTTCATGATCATAAATATAGTCGTTGAGTGGGATTACAACTTCAGTGCATATTTTTTTGATTGAGTTTCTTTGTTTGTCTTTTTCACCGTTCGAAGCGTTACTTTCATAAGTGATGATAGTGCAGTTTTCATGTGTCTTGTAGCCTTTTAAAAGCAGTGCATCGATTTGATTGATTTCGTTGGTAAGTTGATAAACCTGAGATTTGTAATGCATGACTGTGACGTCGTTATTGCAGGTTTTGTGTGCACGAGATTCGGGCGACATTTTTTGAAAATCCTCTAGCGAGGTGCAAGCGTTTAATAAAAGTAGCAATCCACTTATAGATGTTGCTTTTAACAAAGCGTGCATTAAGTAATGGTTACCTTTGCAAACTTCCTCTTACCTACTTGGTACACGGCAGTTCCTAATTCGGGCACTAGGTTACGATCAGAGATTTTTTCACCTTCGATTTTAGCAGCACCTTCTTTAATCATTCGAAAAGCATCTGAAGTTGAGCTGACTAAGCCTGAGTCTTTGAGCAAGTTGGCTATCTTGATACCTGACTCAAAGCTGAATTCTGGCATTTCATCAGGTACTTTATTTTTAGCGAAGCGATTAATGAAGTTTTGTTGTGCTTGTTTGGCATCGTCACTACTATGAAAACGTGTGATGATTTCATCGGCTAAGCGGAATTTGATGTTTCGTGGGTTTTCACCGTTTTCAACTTCTGCTTTCCAGCTAGCAATAGTTTCGAGTGTCTCGAAACTGAGTAGCTCTAGGTAGCGCCACATTAAATCATCAGAAATAGACATAATCTTACCAAACATGTCATCTGGTTTGTCATCGATACCGATGTAGTTGTCGAGTGATTTTGACATTTTTTGTACACCATCTAACCCCTCAAGAATTGGCATAGTTAGGATGACTTGCGACTCCATACCGGCTTGTTTTTGCAGATCTCTGCCCATTAAAAGATTAAATTTTTGGTCAGTGCCACCAAGCTCAACATCGGCTTTAAGTTCAACCGAATCTCGACCTTGAATCAGTGGGTAGAGAAATTCATGAATGGCAATGTCTTGACCTGCTTTATAGCGATCAGAGAAGTCATTGCGTTCGAGCATTCTTGCCATGGTTTTTTGACTGGCAAGTTGAATCATTTCTAAAGCACTCATTTTCCCTATCCAATCAGAGTTAAAAACGACTTTAGTTTTGTCTTTGTCTAATATTTTAAAGACTTGATCTTGATAAGACTCTGCATTCTTTAAAACTTGCTCTTTGGAAAGCGGCGGTCTAGTTTTGCTCTTTCCGGTTGGGTCGCCAATCATGGCAGTGAAATCACCAATTAAGAATAAAATCTCATGACCTAAATCTTGTAGCTGTTTAAGTTTATTGATTAAAACTGTATGGCCCAAATGAAGATCGGGTGCTGTCGGATCAAAGCCCGCTTTAATGCGCAAAGGTTTATTTTTAGCGAGTTTTTTCTTTAACTCATCAACTGGCAATATCTCGTGCGCACCGCGCTCAAAAACGGCTAATGCTTGTTCTGTATTCATGGTTAGTGTTATTTTCTAGTGTGACCGTCACCAAGGACGATGAATTTTTGTGAAGTAAGACCTTCTAAACCAACTGGGCCACGTACATGGAATTTGTCTGTACTGATGCCAATTTCGGCACCAAGGCCATATTCAAAACCATCGGCAAAGCCGGTGGAGGCATTGATCATCACTGACGATGAATCGACTTCGGTGATAAAACGACGACCCGATGTATAGTTCTCAGTAACAATGGATTCGGTGTGACCAGAGCCGTGCTTGTCAATATGATCGATTGCCTCAGACATTGAATTGACAATGCGAATGGACAAAATTGCATCTAAATATTCTGTATCCCAATCTTCATCCGTTGCTTTAACAACTTGATCAGACAATTGCATGGTTTGATCACAACCTCTGAGCTCTACGCCTTTGGCAATGTATTCTGCAATCAGTTCAGGCAATACCCTACCAACTGCTGATGCGTGCACCAGTAGGGTTTCCATAGCATTGCACACACCGTAACGGCGCGTTTTGGCATTAAAGGCGATCTTGATGGCTTTATCGGTATCAGCGTCTTTATCAATATAAGTATGACACACGCCGTGTAAATGCTTAATAACCGGCACTTTGGCATTTTCGCTAATGGCTTCAACCAAGCCTTTTCCACCACGTGGAATAATAGCATCCACATAGTCACTAGCTCTGACAAGCTCAGTAACTGCTTCGCGATCAGTGGTGTCGATTAGCTGTACACAATACTCACTCAAGCCGGCATCAATAAGGCCGTCTTTGACGCAAGCATAAAGCGCAAGGTTAGAATGAATGGCTTCTGAGCCACCACGTAAAATTGCACCATTGCCTGATTTTAGGCAAAGTGCTGCTGCATCAATCGTAACGTTTGGACGAGATTCGTAAATGATGCCCATCACCCCTAAAGGCACACGCATCTTGCCGACTTGAATGCCACTTGGACGGAATTTAAGATCGGTAATTTCTCCAATTGGATCGGGCAATGCGGCAATTTGGTTTAGGCTTTCGATAATGCCATCAAGTCGAGCATCGTCGAGCATGAGTCGGTCAAGTAGTGCATCATCCAAACCATTGTCTTTGCCATGTGCAAGGTCTTGCTGATTGGCTTCAAGAATATTTTTGCGGTTTTGATCAATTTGACTGGCGGTGTTAATGAGTGCGTTATTTTTGGCTTCCGTTGTGGCGCCACGCAAGGTTTTAGCGGCAATACTTGCGTTCTTGCCTAAGGTGGTAATTAAATCAGTTATTGAGCCCATTGTGTTTTTCCAGCTAAGTTTAGTAGTAGTGTGCGTAATTCGTCAATTACATTGAGATTATCCATGCCTTTGATTGAGCGGTCAATACGTCCGAGCGATAATAATAATTTTTGTAAGCGCTGATAAGAATGGCGTTTTAATGCATTACTGATGATTGGTTTGCGTTTATTCCATACGCGATGATTTTGTAGGACCGCTTCAACTTGTTTGACTTGCTGTAATTCAATCGACATATTGATGATTGAGCTAATTTCTCGATACAAGGAACTGCTCAGTTGAATTGGCATAGCACTATCATCAATCAATGTTTCGTAAATCTTTAGTACTTGGTTTCCATCACCCAACAGAGCAGTATCGATCAGACCATAAATGGTGTATTTGGATTGCTGATTGACTTGGTCCAGATATTCTTGCGTGTTAATTTTTCCATCAGGATAAGCCATTTGTAATTTTTGGATTTCTTGCATGGATGCCAATAAATTTCCCTCAGTACAAAAAGCAATGCTTTGTGCGATTTCTGGATTGGAATCCAACCCAAGTGTTGCCATGTGGTTTGCAACCCAGCCCACTAGATGATCACTCTGCACCTCCCAATGTTGAATGACACCGCCATGTTGTTCAAGGGCTTTGAACCATTTGCTTTTTTGTTGAGCCAAGTCCAACTTACCTGTAGAGATAATAAGCAGTATATCGTTGGGCAATGTTTTGATAATGTCGTTCAATGCTTTAGAGCCTTTAACGCCAATTTTTCCTGTTTTTAGTCGGCATTCAATAATGCGTTTTGGACAAAATAATGAGGGGGTGGAAATTTCAGCGTAGATTTGATCCCAGTTAAAATTACCATCAATTTCAAAACTGGTTTTTTCATCAAACCCGGCTTGTTTTGCGAACTTGTTGATTTGAGACAGGCTTTGTTCAATCAGTAATATTTCTGCGCCAAAGACAAAATAAATGGATTCCAGTTTATTGGCTAATTGAGAATCAAGCTGTTCAGGCCTAATTTTCATTGAGTTTGGAAAGCCTTCTTAATAGTTTTTTGATGATTGTATTGCGTAGTTGTTCGTAATTTTCTTCAATTTGCAGTCGATCGGCTTGAGTGGCACTCATTTTGCTTAGATGAATGCTGGCATTTAGATTTTTTGACAGTAGTAATTTGTTGTCATTGTTAAAGACTTTAATCGGAACGCTGAGGTTCAAGGTATAGCTACTAGCTTTACCATCAGATTTGTAAGATGACGTTTGTTTTTTCTGAACTTCATTACCAATTTGAATCGTTAAAGACTGAGTGGCTTCTTGGTTGAAGTGTTTTTTGAGTTCGGTGGTAAAGGCGTTGTTTGCGTTGGATATTATTGATGCATTGATGATTGAGGTATTTTTGTACGGCGCATGAAAACCACAAGAGCTTAGTAGTGCAGTCATTAGGACGATGGATAAAAAGTTAATTTTTGACATAATTTTAAATAAGTTTTTTAAGTTAAGAATTATGACAGAATTTAAATTTATTTGTTGTTAAACCTTGAAAAAACGCCATCAAGCCTATAAGTAAGTACACAATAGGGTATAGTTACCACTTTTTATTTTTTGATGTTTATCTATGGTTAAGAATTTATTACTTTGGTTGGTTTTAGGCAGCGTTCTCACCTCAATTTTTAGTCAATTTCAACTAAGTGAGCAGAAAAATGACGTTACTTATTCTCAGTTTATCCAAAGTGTTAAGCAGGGTGATGTTTCTCAGGTTACGATTGCTGGTAGCCACATCAAAGGCGTGGGCGCTGGCGGTGAAGAGTTTTCCACCTACAGTCCTGGTGATTTAGGTTTGATGGGTGATTTGTTGGATAATGGCGTTAATGTTATTGCCAAGCCGCCTGAACAAGAAGGGTTCTTTAAGCAATTAATCATTTCCTTGGCACCAATTTTATTATTGATTGGCGTAATTCTTTATACCATGAAAGGCGCTGGCGGGGCGATGGGCGGTAAAAATCCAATGAGTTTTGGTAAATCTAAAGCACGACTAATTACCAAAGATGAATCTAATGTTACTTTTAAAGATGTGGCCGGTGTGGATGAGGCTAAAGCGGAAGTGATGGAATTAGTTGATTTCTTATCCGACCCTGGGAAATTTACTAAAGTGGGTGGCAAGATTCCTAAAGGCGTACTAATGGTTGGCCCTCCGGGTACTGGTAAAACCTTATTAGCCAAGGCGATTGCAGGCGAAGCTGATGTGCCATTTTTCTTTATTTCTGGTTCTGATTTTGTAGAGATGTTTGTTGGCGTGGGTGCATCACGTGTGCGCGACATGTTTGAGCAAGCTAAAAAGAGTGCTCCTTGTATTATCTTTATTGATGAAATTGATGCGGTGGGTCGTCAACGTGGTGCAGGCATGGGTGGTGGTCACGATGAGCGTGAGCAGACCTTAAACCAAATGCTGGTTGAGATGGATGGTTTTGAAGGCAATGAAGGTATTATTGTGATTGCTGCAACTAACCGACCAGATGTATTAGATCCTGCCTTATTGCGCCCTGGGCGTTTTGATCGTCAAGTGACGGTTGGCCTACCAGATATTAATGGCCGTGATGCGATTTTAAAAGTACACATGCGTAAATTGCCCATTGCTAAGAATGTTAAATCGATTAATATTGCCAAAGGTACGCCGGGATTTTCGGGTGCAGATTTGGCCAATTTAGCGAATGAAGCCGCACTGATTGCTGCCGGTAAGGGTAAAGATTTGGTGGGCATGCAGGAATTTGAAAAAGCCAAAGACAAGATTATGATGGGCTCCGAACGTAAATCCATGGTGATGGACGAGGCTGAGAAAGAGATGACCGCTTATCATGAAGCTGGTCATGCCATTGTAGGACGTTTAGTACCTGAGCATGATCCAGTGTATAAAGTCAGTATTATCCCTAGGGGTAGAGCACTCGGTGTGACTATGTTCTTGCCTGAAAAGGACAGTTACAGTATCTCTAAGCGCAAGTTAAATTCACAAGTGTCATCACTGTTCGGTGGCCGTATCGCTGAAGAATTAATTTATGGCACTGATTCTGTGACCACGGGTGCGAGCAATGATATTGAACGTGCAACTGAGATCGCACACAAAATGGTGAAGCATTGGGGCATGTCTAAAGCATTGGGGCCTCTGGCTTATGGTGAAGATGATGGTGAAGTGTTCTTGGGTCGACAAGTAACTAAACACAAGCATATTTCAGACAAAACTTTTGATTTGATTGACATTGAAATTCGTAAAATTATTGACGTTAATTACGACATTGCTTACAAAATATTGGAAGAAAATAAAGATATTTTGCATGCCATGGCCAAATCTTTGATTGAAATTGAAACCATCGATAAAGACCAAATTGATGATTTAATGAACAGAAAGCCAATGCGTGAAGCGGCGGTAATTATTGATTCTGATGTGGCTTCTACTGAGTTAGGCTCTGGTGTCGATGTACCAAAAGATACAAGCAGTGATTCGGATGAAAAACCTTTAGGTGGCAGTGGCACTCAGCAGACTGCCTAAATAAAAAACCATTGTGGCGTCAATGATGCTGAAATCCCTTAATCCAATGATCATGGGCGTGTTGAATATTACGCCCGATTCATTTTCCGATGGTGCTCAGCACCTTAATCAAGACGATGCTGTCATTAGAGCTCAGCAAATGATCAAGCAAGGTGCTGATGTGATTGATATTGGTGGTGAATCCACCAGACCAGGGGCACAGCCAGTTTCTACAACGGACGAAATAAATCGCGTCATTCCGGTGATTGAATCGTTGTATCAGACAACGGACATACCCATTTCAATCGATACCTCCAAACCAGAAGTCATGGAATTAGCGGTTAAAGCGGGAGCAAGCATGATTAATGATGTTTGCGCTTTAAGTGCAGATGGTGCATTGGAAATGGTGTCGTCATTAAACGTTGATGTGTGTTTGATGCACATGCAGGGCAATCCTAGAATCATGCAAATCAAACCAAGTTACGTGGATGTAGTGGACGACATTAAGAGTTTTTTTAATGATAGGATTGAAGTTTGTGTGAATGCAGGTATTAGCGAAGATAAGATTGTGTTGGATCCTGGTTTTGGTTTTGGTAAGACGCTTAATCAAAATCTTGAAATGCTCAAACGATTGTCTGAGTTTAAGAGTTTTAATTTGCCAGTCTTAGTGGGTATTTCTCGTAAATCGATGATTGGCACTTTGCTGGATAATAGAAATGTTGATGGTAGAGTGTCTGGTAGTGTTACAGCCGCTATAATGGCAATTAGAAATGGTGCAAACGTTGTACGTGTTCACGATGTTTTAGAAACCAAAGATGCATTGACGATTTGGCAAAGTGTGAATCAATTTAAGGGGTAGGAGTTTGGGTCAATTTTTCGGTACGGATGGTATACGTGGTAGAGTGGGTGAAGAGCCTATCACGGCTGATTTTTTCTTAAAACTAGGCTGGGCAGTGGGTTCAGTTTTGGCTAAAGATGGGTCAGCCAGTGTGATTATTGGTAAAGACACTCGCGTGTCTGGGTATTTGTTTGAATCAGCACTTGAGGCTGGTTTTTTGTCTGCTGGTGTGGATGTTGGCTTACTTGGGCCAATGCCGACTCCAGCCGTGGCTTATTTAACACAAGCTTATGGCGCTACTGCAGGCGTAGTCATCAGCGCCTCACACAATCATTTTCAAGATAATGGCGTTAAATTTTTCTCCTCTCAAGGGTTTAAGTTGAGCGATGAGAATCAAAAAGAAATAGAAGCAAAGCTGTCCGAGTCAATGATTAGCGTGGACAGCGATAACATTGGAAAAGCACATCGACATGAACAGCCACTGGGTCGCTACATTGAGTTTTGCAAGTCAACCTTTGATCGCTCGGTGGATTTATCTGGCCTGAACATTGTGATTGATTGTGCCAATGGCGCTACTTATCACATTGCTGAGAACGTTTTCTCAGAGCTAGGAGCAAATATCACCATTATTAATAACCAGCCTGATGGCTTTAATATTAATTTGAACTGCGGTGCAACGGATACCAAGCAATTACAACGGGTGGTTGTCGAACAAAAATTCGATTTAGGTATTGCCTTTGATGGCGATGGAGACCGTCTAATGATGGTTGATACTGATGGCAAGTTGGTTGATGGCGATGAGTTAGTTTTTATTATTGCTAAAGCCTGGAAAGATCAATCAAGATTGGTAAATAATGCAGTGGTTGGTACTAAGATGACCAACTTAGGCATGCGCCATGCATTAAAAGATTTGGGCATTAATTTTATTGAGACCGATGTTGGCGATCGATTCGTGATGGAGCAAATGCAAAGCAGTGGTTCAATTTTGGGTGGTGAAGGTTCGGGACACATTATTTGCCTTGATAAAACTACCTCGGGTGACGGCATTGTTTCTGCGCTCCAAGTATTGGAAGTTCTTGCTAAAAGCCATAAAAGTCTTGGAGAGTTAAAGAAAGAGATGGAGAAATATCCACAAGTGTTAATCAATGTCAAAACCAAAAGTAAGGTAGATCTAGATAACCATGCTGATTTAAAACAAGCACAACTTGAAGTGGAGGAGTCTTTAGGTGATGAAGGTAGAGTGTTGATTCGTGCGTCGGGCACAGAGCCACTGATTCGAGTGATGGTTGAAGGTAAGAATTTAACACTGGTGCAACAAAGTGCTGATAAGTTAGTCAAGATACTGAGCCCATGAATTTTGACAATACTACTTTAGTATTGGTTGGTTTGATTTTTCTTTGGACTGGTTTTGTTCGTACAGGTTTAGGTTTTGGTGGTGCGGCATTGGGTTTGCCACTCATGCTGCTGATAGGCGGAAGCCCTGTATATTGGTTGCCAATTATTGGTATTCACCTGTTGTTTTTTTCTTCACTTACTTTATTTAGATCGCTCAAACAAGTCGATTGGTCATACCTTAGGCACTCACTCCTTTGGATCATTCCACCCACCTTAATAGGTGTGGCAGGCTTATTAAGTTTGCCTGATGATGTCATCATTGTTTTTATTTATTCGATTACTATTTTTTATGCAATCACTTGGATTTTTAATACAAAAATCACTTCTCACAGTCCTTGGGTGGATAAATTACTTCTAATTTTGGGTGGCTATGTCGCTGGAACTTCATTAACGGGTGCACCGCTCATTGTCGCAGTTTATATGCGTTACGTGGCTAAGGAGTGTTTACGAAATACTTTGTTTGTTTTGTGGTTTATCTTAGTGAGCATTAAGATGTCTACTTTCATTATGGTGGGTGTTAGTATCGATTGGTTGTTTTCATTGTATTTAATTCCAGTAGCAGCCATAGGGCATGTTTTAGGGATTAGAGTTCATCAAAAAATTACTAACAATGATCAAGTCTTTAAACAGTGGGTGGGCGGCGCTTTATTCATCATCAGCTCATTCGGGTTATTGAAGTTGTTTTTGAGTTAAAATTAAGAGCACTATGTCAAATGAATACGTACTAATTCTAGTCAGCACCATTTTGGTGAATAACTTTGTTTTGGTTAAGTTTTTGGGATTATGCCCGTTTATGGGGGTTTCTAAGAAAGTGGAAACCGCAATTGGTATGGGTTTTGCCACCACATTCGTACTTACACTTGCAAGCCTTTCTAGTTATTTGATTAATGCTTATATTCTCATACCTTTTGAACTTGAATATTTAAGAACCATTGGCTTTATTGTGACCATCGCCGGCGTGGTTGGATTTACCGAGTTAGTGGTGAATAAAACCTCCCCAGTTTTGCACCAATCTTTAGGTGTATTTTTACCATTGATTACGACCAATTGTGCCGTGTTAGGCGTGGCACTGCTTAACGTAGGACAAGACAACGGGTTTTTGGCTTCGGGTGTGTACGGTTTTGGTGCCGCCATTGGTTTTTCATTTGTATTGGTGTTGTTTTCAACAATACGTGAGCGCATTGATTCGGCCAACGTGCCAACGGTGTTTCAAGGAGCACCAATCGCACTGATTACCGCGGGGCTGATGTCCATGGCATTTATGGGATTCATCGGACTGGCTTAGGGTGCTTGATTCTATTTTTATTTTTTCTGCTTTAGCATTAAGCTTGGGATTGATACTGGGTTATGCGGCCGTTAAGTTTAAAGTTAAAGGTAATCCACTGGTGGATCAAATTGATGCCATCTTGCCACAAACACAATGTGGTCAGTGTGATTATCCAGGGTGTCGTCCTTACGCTGAAGCTATCGCCAGTGGTGAAGCGCAGATCAACCAATGTCCGCCCGGTGGACAAGAAGGTGTTGATGCACTGGCTGAATTTTTAGGCGTAGAAACGTTGTCACTTGATGCTACTCACGGAGAAACTCAGCCTGAGCACGTTGTTTTTGTTGATGAACAGATTTGTATTGGCTGCACACTGTGCATACAGGCTTGCCCAGTTGACGCCTTTGTTGGTGCTTCAAAGGTTATGACAACGGTAATTGCCGATGAATGCACGGGCTGTGATTTGTGCATCCCAGTCTGCCCTGTTGATTGCATCCATGTATTAGAGGTTCAGCCTACGCTTAATACTTATGTGCCAGATTTGAGCGAGGTTGCACATGCCTAATCAGCTTGGCTTTGATGGTGGCGTTGTCATTCCTAATCCTTACCCTGTTGAGAAGGTTGAGATTATCCAAGCACCATTACCAAATCAAGTGGTTTTGCCTTTACAGCAACGCGTTGGTGACCAGGCCATTCCTTGTGTTAAAGTGGGAGACCGAGTTCTAACAGGACAAGAAATTGCCACAACTAAAGACAGCTTTTGTGTGCCGGTTCATGCTTCTGTCTCTGGTACTGTGATTGCCATTAATGAACAAGTCATCCCGCATAAATCAGGTATAAAGTCCACGTGCATCACCATTGAGTCTGACGGTAAAGACGAGTGGGTGAAGAATCCAGGTTGTGGCCCAGATTTTTTACATTGTGATACATCCACAATGATTGAGTACATTCGTATTTCTGGTATTGTTGGCTTGGGCGGTGCGGGTTTTCCTACACACACTAAAGTAGCAAGAGCACAAGATTGCCATACTCTAATCATTAATGGCACTGAGTGTGAGCCGGGGGTGATGTGTGATGATGCTTTAATGCAGTACTACCCTAGAGAAGTTATTCGTGGTGTAGAAATTTTGTTGCATATTTGCGGAGCAAGCCGTGCTATTATTGCTGTTGAAAATGACAAACAAGAAGCGTTTAATTCACTGCTCATGTACAATCACAATGAACGAATTAGCATTGTACACATCCCTACTAAATACACCTCTGGAGCTGAAAAACTACTCATTAAAGCATTGTTGGGCGTTGAGGTTCCATCGGGCGGTTTTGCACCCGATTTAGGTGTTGTTTGTCAAAACGTTGCTACCACTAAAGCTATTTTTGATGCGGTGGTTGAAAGCAAGCCACTGGTGTCTCGAATTGTCACTGTTACAGGGTCTGGCGTTGAAAAACCCAATAATTTTGAGGTGCGTTTAGGATCATCATTCGATCATGTTATCGCCATGTCTCAACCAAACAAACGTTCACACGACATTCGCATGGGTGGCATGATGATGGGCGTTGATGTTAAAGACGGTAAGGTGCCGATTTGTAAGATTACCAATGGTATTTTTGTTAACGATCAATCTAAGAAGCCAGCTGCTCAAGAGTGCATTCGTTGTGGTGCGTGTAACCAGGTTTGTCCTGTAAGTTTACTTCCACAACAATTATATTGGTATGCCAAGAGTGAAAATACTGACAAGGCAATGGATTATAATTTAGCAGATTGCATTGAATGTCGGTGTTGTGATTATGTATGCCCAAGTCACATACCTTTGGCTGAATATTTTTCTTTTGCCAAGGCATTACATCGTAAAACTACTGACGATCAATACCGAACTGACATTGCTAGAGAGCGGTTCGAATTTAGAGAGTACCGTTTAGAGCGTAACAAACAAGAGCGTACTGAGATGATGGCCGCTAAAAAGGAAGAATTAAAGAAAAAAATGGCCAATGATAAAGCCCAAAAAGACAAAGTAGCGGCCGCCATGGCACGTGTTAAGAAGTCAAAGAAAGCGAGTGATGATGCATAGCGGCGTACTTAATACTAATCAAATTATGCGACAGGTGATTTATGCGTTAGCATTAGGAATTATTGCTTCGTATTACTTTTTTGGTTGGGGTATTGTTTTTCAGATTGTATTAGGAGTAGCGACTGCCATCGTGGTTGAATCGGCTTTCTTAAGGATTAGAAAGTTACCAATTAAACCTGCGATTAGTGACGGTTCTGCAGTACTTAGCGCTATCTTATTGGCCATTTCAATTCCAAGTATTGCTCCATGGTGGATTGTCGTAGTAGGCGTGTCTTTTGCCATTGTTTTTGGCAAGCAGCTTTATGGTGGTCTGGGCAACAACCCATTTAATCCGGCGATGTTAGGCTATGCTTTTTTGCTTATTTCTTATCCCTTACAAATGACAACATGGGCAAGTGAGTTTTTAAGTTTCTCTCAAGGTTTTGATGTATTTTTTAACCTTTCCTCTATTGATGGGCTGAGCGGTGCTACTCGATTAGACGATGTTAAAACGCAGTTATCCTTAGGTTATCTTGTTCATGAGCTCCGGATTTATTCAATCAGTCAATCATTAATCAGCATTGGATTCTTGTTGGGCGGGTTGTATCTGATTACTCGTGGAATTATATTTTGGCACATTCCCGTTGCATTCATGCTGGGTATTTTAACAACTTCAATCTTGTTGTTTATTAGTGACAGTCAGTTTTATGTCCCACCACAATTTCATTTAATATCAGGAGGCACCATGCTAGGGGCATTTTTCATCGCAACTGACCCAGTCTCTGCCAGCACCACACCAAAGGGACGTTTAGTCTATGGATTTTTGATTGGTGTTTTGATTGTTGTTATTCGAGTATTTGGTGGTTATCCAGATAGCGTGGCTTTTGCAGTATTGCTAATGAACATGACTGTGCCTCTGATTGATACTTATACCCAGCCTAAGGTATTTGGAAGATGATACAAAATCCAATTCTAAAAGCGGGAGCACTGTTATTAATATTTACGGTTGTTAGTATATTTTTTGTATCGCTTACACAAGATTCGACCAAAGATAAAATTAAATACAACGAAGATCAGTTGCTTATTAAGCGCTTGGGAGAGTTGGTTAGTGGTTACGATAATAATATTTTAGAAGAAAAATTTTTAAAGAAGATTAAGCTGCATGGCGTGGAACAAAGTATCGGTATTTATCTAGCTAAGAAAAATAATAAAATATTTGCCTATCTTATTGAACACACTTATCCAAATGGCTACAGCGGTAATATCCGTTTATTAACAGGCATCGATATTAATAATAAACTTTTAGGAGTAAGGGTGATTACTCACAGAGAAACACCAGGTTTGGGTGATAAGATTGAAACCAAAAAATCCAATTGGATAGAGCAATTTAGAGGTTTATCATTGTTGAATCCAGTTAAATCTGAATGGAAAGTTAAGCGCGATGGTGGCGTGTTTGATTCTTTCACAGGGGCTACCATCACACCACGCGCTATTGTGACGGCTAGTTATCAAGTGCTGGTCTTATTTACTCAGAAAAACTTAATGAAAAATTTAGAAAAGTAATGCTTTTAAGTGATTTTGATTTTAATCTTCCTAATGAGTTAATCGCCCAACATCCTCCAAAAAAAAGAACAGATTCAAATCTTTTAGTAGCACAATCGACAATTATAGATACTAAATTCCATAAAATAGAAGATTTTATCAGTCCAGGTGATTTACTGGTCATGAATAATACTCGAGTTATCCCGGCCCGATTATTTGGCCATAAAGAATCTGGCGGCAAGGTTGAGATCATGATTGAACGCTTGTTAAATGATCACCAAGTATTGGCCATGATGAAGGCCTCTAGAGCGCCAAAAATCGACAGTTTTATCACCATTGAAAATGGTGAAAAAGCACAAGTGATCAGTAAGAAAAACGGATTTTATACGCTTAATTTTATAACCAATTCACTGCTTGACCTGCTTGATAATGTGGGCCATATTCCTCTGCCACCTTACATTGAACGTGGTGATGAACAAGCTGATCTTGAGCGATATCAAACTGTATTTGCCAAACACGAGGGAGCGGTAGCCGCGCCAACAGCAGGACTGCATTTTGACGATGAATTATTGTTATCCCTGAAAACAAAAGGGGTCGACCATTGTTTTGTTACTTTGCACGTAGGTGCTGGCACTTTTCAGCCGGTTAAGGCTGATAAAATCACTGATCATAAGATGCACAGTGAATATTTCGAAATTGATCAAATCACGGTTGATAAAATAAACCAAACTAAATCGAATGGTGGGCGTATTATTGCCGTTGGAACGACAGCAGTTCGGTCTGTGGAATCAGCAGCTAAAAGTGGAACACTTAAAGCCATTAAAGGAGAAACGGATATTTTTATTTACCCAGGTTATGAATTTAAAATAGTGGATAAGTTGATTACTAATTTTCATTTGCCAAAGTCATCTTTATTAATGCTGGTTAGTGCATTCATTGGTCGAGAACGAATGATGGAAATTTATCAGCATGCGATTAAAAATAAATACCGATTTTTTTCCTATGGTGATGCGATGCTTTTGGAGAGGAGAACATGATTTACGAAAATGAATTGATTACACTTGAAATCGAGTCAAGTGAAATTCCTTGGGTTAAGGTTTTTACTAAACGAAAAATTAAAGAATTCAGCGAATGTAGTGCTGATGAAAAAACAGAAATTTTTAGGGTTATTGATGTTACTGAAAAGCTAATGTTAGACTATTTCAAAGCAGATAAGATCAATATCGCTTCTTTTGGAAACATTTTGCCACATGTTCATTGGCACATTATGGCGCGTTTCGAAACGGATAGTCATTTTCCTGACCCAATGTGGGGTGCAAAACAAAGAGAACCACAATTAGATTTACCCAGTTTTGAGGTATTCTTTACCGAGCTAGGAGAAAAATTATGATTACGATTGAAACCCAAGAACAGCTTGATACACTTAAACAAGAAAATGACGCTTTGTTGGTTTTGTTTGGTGGTGCTCATTGTGGCGTTTGCCAAACCATCAAACCTCAGATTTTTGATAAATTCTCAGTCAAGTTTCCAAACTTAGAAATGGTCTACATTGATTGTGAGCAAATGCAAGAAATCTGTGCCCAACACGGTGTGTTTTCATTACCAGTGGTACAAGTGTTTTTTATGGGGCAAAAATTCATTGAAGAGGTTCGTGGTTTTTCGTTAATTGCTCTAGAGCAAGAAGTTGAAAAAGTATTTGCTAAAATGAACAGTTAAAGATTGTCTTTAATCTTTTGTAGAGTCGGCACTTTCACGTTGAATTTTTTAGCTAACTCCAATGCTCTATCGAGCCTTGCAGGTGCTGATCTCCCCATGCAGCCATGTTCTAAATCACCTTCAAAGGCTTTGATCATACTTTGTTCTAGCTGGTTTTCATTAAAAGAATGACCTGTTAATTGGGATTGTAGGGTTAACACATCTTTTGATACATCACGCATGAGCGGTAAGTGCTGATTACGTAAGTCGTCTACATTGGCACCCGATTCAATTGCTAATCCGGCAATGTTGGTGGTTAAAATGTAAATATTTTTTAATACCAATTCAAACAATAACTCCTCTTCGGAGTTGAGTGCATGAGAAGGGATATCAATTAGAGCCAAAGAATCGGATAGAATTTTTGCTTTCGGTCCGTAAGCAGGTGAGCTGATTAATACTTTAGAGTCCATGCCTTTTTTCTTTTCAAACCAAACTGAAATCACAGTTGGATTGGTAAAGTTATAAGGCTCCCAATCACGAGGCAATAGTTCATTTTGCATCATTGCCACACGATCTTTCCACTGATCTGGAATCAGTGCAAGTGCAGCTTGTAGAGTAGATTCACCAGTACAGACCAAAATCAGTTCAGGATCTATGGTTGCTGATAACTCATCAATATCGGTTAATCGAGTAATGGGATAAACTGGATAATTATTTTTGAGAAAGGCACGTGAAAACACACTACCAAGTTCACCAATCCCTAGTACGACAACGGGTTTGTTCATTTTAAAATTTCCACTAAGGTTGAGCCCATCGTTGCTGGTGTGGGAGATGTAGCAACCCCTGCTGCCTCAAGCGCTTTAATTTTATCGATGGCTTTACCACTGCCACCACTAATTACTGCACCAGCGTGCCCCATACGTTTTCCTTTTGGCGCTGTGAGTCCGGCAATGTAAGACACCACCGGTTTAGATACGTTGGACTTAATGTATTCTGCCGCTTCTTCCTCAGCAGATCCTCCAATTTCACCTACCATAATGATCGATTCAGTTTGTTTATCAGCTTCAAAAAGTTCTAAACAATCAATAAAATTCATACCCTGAATAGGATCGCCGCCAATACCAATACAGGTACTTTGCCCCAGACCTACTTGGGTGGTTTGGTGTACGGCTTCGTAGGTTAGTGTGCCTGAGCGTGATACCACGCCCACGCTACCTGCTTGATGAATATTACCTGGCATGATGCCGAGTTTGCATTCATCTGGGGTGATAACGCCTGGGCAATTCGGACCAATTAAAGTTGAATTTGAATCTCTTAAAATCGCTTTAATTTTAAGCATATCTTGCACAGGAATGCCTTCAGTGATACAAACGATCACTGGCATTTCAGCTTCAATGGCTTCAATAATCGAAGCATAAGCAAAGCGTGGTGGCACGTAAATCATAGTGGCATTCGCACCCGTCTCATCCATTGATTCTTTGACTGAGTTAAACACAGGTAAGTCTAAGTGAGTTTGTCCACCCTTACCCGGAGTAACGCCGCCAACAAATTGCGTACCATAAGCAATTGATTGTTTAGAATGAAACGTACCTTGTTTGCCGGTAAAGCCTTGGGTAATGACTTTAGTGCTGGAATTAATTAGTACACTCATGCTGATAACTCCACAATCTTGATGGCTGCTTGAGTAAGATCGGCCTCAGTAGTAATATCAAATTTCGATTGGTCTAATAATGTAAGTCCTTGTTTTGCATTAGTGCCTTCTAACCGAACAACAATCGGTAAAGTTAAACCCACCTTCTCAATAGCTTGTAAGATGCCTTCGGCAATCAGATCACAGCGCACAATGCCTCCAAAAATGTTAACCAAAATACCTTCAACGTTGTTTTCAGTTTGAATTAACTCAAAAGCTTTGGCGACACGCTCAGCTGTGGTACCACCACCCACATCTAAAAAGTTAGCCGGTGACCCGCCATGGTGCTCAATCAAATCCATGGTGGCCATGGCTAAGCCTGCACCATTGACCATGCAGCCAATCGTACCATCAAGTGAAATATAGTTAAGTTGATATTCCGCTGCTTGTCTTTCTTTTTCATCTTCTTGTGAAATATCACGCAGTTCAATAATGTCTTCGTGTCGATAGAGGGCGTTATCGTCAAAATCGATTTTGCCATCGAGTGCCAAAAGCTCGCTTTCTGTTGTAGTAATGAGTGGATTGATCTCAATTAAGCTCACGTCTTTGGTGGTGAAGATTACATACAAGCCAATCAATGCATTACTAAATTGTTTGGCCAGATCACCTTCAAGATTGAGCTTTTCAGCAATTGAAAAACAATCTTGTGTTGTTAAATTTCCTAGTGGGTCGACCCCAAATTTGATGATTTTATCCGGTGTTTCAGCGGCTACTTTTTCAATATCCATGCCACCTTCAGTTGAGGCTAAGACCGTAATTTTTTGCGTTTGTCGATCAATCAGTAAGCCTAAATAAAGCTCACGCTCTATGTTTTGTCCGCTTTCTATTAGTAGTTGATTAATTGGTAAACCTTTGGTATCTGTTTGCGGTGTAACCAGATTTGAACCAAGCAGCGTATTGCAAGCATTTTCTACTTCCTCAACACTACGACATAAAACAACACCGCCACCTTTACCGCGCCCACCAGCATGTACTTGTGCTTTGACCACCCAAAGTTCACCACCCAACTCAGCACAAGCTTTATCCGCATCTTCAGTGTTGCCAATTAAGATTGCTGCAGGTGTTTGAATATTGAATTGCCTAAATAGGGATTTGGCTTGGTATTCGTGTATGTGCATGAAAAAGTGCGTAAAATAAGATGCTTAAATTTTACACTTAATACTTAAAAAAATGGCGCATTACTCCACTAGTCAATTTAAAAACGGCTTAAAACTAATGTTAGATGGCAACCCTTGTTCAATTATTAACAATGAGATTCGTAAACCCGGTAAGGGGCAAGCCTCTAACAAGGTTAAGCTGAGGGACTTAGTTACGGGTAAAACCCTAGAAAAGACGTTTAAGTCCGGCGAATCTGTAGAGGGTGCAGACGTAATGGAATTGGATATGCAATATTTGTATAACGATGGCAGTGAGTGGAATTTTATGGACCCAGATACGTTTGATCAGTACGTGATTAATGATGGTGCTATGGATGATGTTAGAGGGTATTTGGTAGAGCAAGACATGTGCGTGGTAACGCTTTGGAATGATAATCCAATCTCAGTTACGCCACCTAATCATGTGATGCTTGAAGTGGTTGATACTGATCCTGGCCTCAAAGGTGATACGGCAGGTACGGGCGGAAAACCAGCTACGATGAACACAGGCGTGGTAGTTCAAGTGCCATTATTCATCAGTATTGGTGAAAAAGTGAAAGTGGACACACGCACAAATGAATATGCGGGACGCACTTAAAAAACGCGACAATTTCTTAGCGCAAATACGACAATTCTTTTCTCAGCGAGATGTCGTTGAGGTGCAAACACCCCAACTTTTAGACACTCCAGTTGCCGATGCTTATATTGACAGCATTACAATGCAAGTCAATAAAGACATTGAACAAAAATCAAAATATCTACACACTTCTCCCGAATTAGAAATGAAAAAACTGCTCGCGCATGGCAGTGGGGATATTTATCAGATTTGCACTGTTTTCCGTGACAATGAACAGGGTACACAAAATTTTAACGAATTTTTAATGTTGGAATATTATCGTTTGGGTTTTGATGTGCATCAATTGATGGATGATATTGTTCAATTGTTAAATGCATTAGGCATTCAGAGTCGAGTTAGTAAGCTTTCTTATGCGCAGGCTTATTTTGAATACACCGATATTGACATTCTTAATACAGATTTTGAAGCGCTAAAAGTGGTTGCTAAAACACACGGTTTAAGCACTGATTTTGAATGGATTGAAGATCTACAAATTTTTCTTTTTACGCATTTGATTGAACCAAAATTAAAAGACTTACCTTTGTGCTTTATTTATGATTATCCTATCATGCAGTCTGCCTTAGCTAAAGTGGAAGGACAAGTGGCACATCGGTTTGAGCTGTACATGAATGGGGTTGAAATTGCTAATGGTTACGATGAGTTACAAGAGGCAAAAACTTACCAACAACGTTTTAATGATGAAATCAATAAACGAAGTGTTTTGGATAAAACATCAGTTGACCTGGATAAAGGTTTTTTATCAAGCTTGCAAAATCCTTTGCCACAATGCGCAGGCGTGGCGATTGGAATAGAGCGATTATTGTCTCAAATTAATTTAAAATAAGAGCTGTACTAAGTTTTGTTGAAAAATCTTAAAATTTCCCATGATTAAATCATTTTTTTTGATTCTGTTGTTTAGTTTGAATGCACAAGCGTTGCAAATTTTGCAGCCTAAAAATGATTACAAAATCGTTAAGCAGCAATTAGGACAATCGAGTACTACCCAGTCTTTATCATCAGAGCAGCTGTTGACTCAGTTAGAAAAATCGGCCAAAAGTGGTAATGCAAGAGCACAGTTCAGCTTGGCCAATATACACCAAAAAGGCATTAACGTTAAGGCTGATCCAAGACTGGCGTTTTATTGGTATTCCCAAGTAGCAAAGCAAGGTTATCCAAATGCGCAATTCATTGTGGCGAAGGATTATCATCAAGGCATTAACGCTAATAAAGATCTAGAAGTGGCACTTCAATGGTACGAGAAATCTGCTGAACAAGATTTTGTTGATGCTCAATACCAATTGGCAACAATGTACGCCCTAGGTGATGAAGTGGCAATCGACAACACAAGGGCCTATGAGTGGTATGAAAGAGCGGCACAATTAGGCCATGAGCAATCACAGTTGATTGTAGCTAAGCGTTATGATTTTGGCATTGACGTTGCAAAAAATCCGATATTAGCCAAAAATTGGTATGAAAAAGCAGTTAAACAAGGCGGTGCACAAGCGCAATATTATTTAGCCAATTTTTACGAGCGTGAAGGCAGTGTAAATAAGGCCATTAATCTGTACAAAATGTCAGCTAACCAAGGGTTTAGTGTTGCGCAATCCTACTTAGCAAATTTATATTATCAAGGTTATTTAGTTAATCAAGATGATGCTAAGGCGTTCTACTGGGCACTTTTAGCAGGTAATCAGGGTGATGTTCATGCGCAATTTTTGCTAGGACTTTTATATCGTCAGAGCATTCAAATTAAACGTGATTTATCCAAGGCAGTGGATTGGTATCAAAAAGCAGTTGATCAAAATTATGCGCAAGCGCAATACAATTTGGCCGTTCTTTATTTAAAGGGCACGGGTGTTAAAAAAGACATTGATCGTGCAATTGCATTGTTTAAAAAATCTGCTGATCAAGGTTATGCAAAATCTCAGTACGCTTTGGCGCAGCGTTATCTTCGTGGCGAAGGGTTGGAACAGGATGAGAAAAAAGCCGTTGAATGGTTGCTTAAAGCAGCTGAAGGTGGGCACGCATTAGCGCAATACACTTTGGCGCTTAGCTATAAGTTAGCTCAAGGCGTGGAAAAAGACATTGAGCAAGAGGCCTTTTGGTATCAAAAATCTGCCAATCAGGGTAATTTAGAAGCTAAATATCAGCTAGCGTTATTATTGATTAAAGGTCAAGGTGTAGAAAAAGACACTGCCAAAGCGCTTTCTATTTTGCTTGGTTTATCTGACCAAGGGCACCCGTCTGCGCAACATCAACTGTACAAAATCTACAGTCAAGGTGAAGTGGTGGATCAAGACGAAACTTTGGCCAGAGTTTATTTATTTAGAGCATCAGAAGGTGGTTATGCCATTGCTCAATATCGCTTGGGTCAGATTTATCACGAGCAATCAATGCCTCAAGAAGCAATGATGTGGTTAACTTTATCTGCTAAGCAGAATTATTCACAAGCCAAACAATTACTGGAAAATATCTATCAAGAAATAGCAGATAAAATGGCGGAAGATGAATTGAAGATCGCTAATATCGAGTCGACGGTAAATAATGAAACCAAGCAGATTAATGACGCTACATTAGAAGGTCAGAAACTGACTGATAAAATTGCCAGCTTTATTCCTGATCAAAATTTAATTGCTAAATCATTAGAAAGCAACACCAAGGTTATGACCAATTTAGATAAACTGATCATGAATGCAAAGCAAGGTAATCCAGTTTCTCAGCATAATTTAAGTACAATTTACAGCCTTGGCAGTATCGTCAGTAAGGATAATAAAAAAGCCTTTATGTTGATGCAAGAATCCGCTAACCAAGGTCTTATCCAGTCACAAAATGGTTTGGCAATGATGTACTTGAATGGTATTGGTGTTGAAACTGATTATGAAAAAGCACATTTTTGGGCCAGTGCTTCGGCCAGAAAAGGCGACCAAGAGGGTAAGCAAATTTTACGTTATTTGATTTCTAGATTAAAGTAGCATGTTGACCATGAAAAACGCAACTAAACATTTTTGGGAAAAGATCTCGCTTGATCAGATGACGCAAGCACAATGGGAATCTCTATGCGATGGTTGTGGGCGTTGCTGTTTGCACAAACTAGAAGATGATGACACGAATGAGGTGTTTTTTACCGATGTGGCTTGCCGTTATCTGGATGAAGAGACTTGCCAATGCCCACATTACAGTACGCGTCAATCCCTAGTGCCCGATTGCCTTACCATTCATCACAATTGGGGCGATAAATTCAATTGGTTGCCAGGCACTTGTGCTTATCGGTTGCTTCATGAGGGCAAAGAACTGTTTGATTGGCATCCTTTGATCAGTGGCGATGTTAATTCAGTCCACTTGGCTGGTATATCAGTGCGTGGCCGCACCTTTAGAGATGACGAAGTGGAAGAGAAAGATATTTATAAACATGTAATTACTTGGGTGAATTAATGAATAAAAAAATAGTATTATTATTGCTACTACTAACCACTAGAGTTTTTGGTGAATGGCCACATGAAAATATTTCACAAGCGGTATTCGCCGCTTCAATAGAAGATAGGGCGCCTGTTGAGATAGTGACTGAAGCTAATGATTCTTTAGGTAAAATTTACTTCTTTACCAATGTTCGTAATTTAACTGGGGATAAAATCACCCATCGTTGGATTTACAAAGATAAAGTTAAGGCTGAAATCATTTTTGATATTAAAGGTAAGCGTTGGCGTGTATGGTCCAGTAAAAATCTTTGGCACAAGTGGACAGGGCAATGGAAAGTAGAGGTAGTAAATCAACAAAATGAAATACTATTGACAAAAACATTTGAATTTGGAAAGGAAAATGGATAAAGTAGTACTCGCTTATTCAGGCGGATTAGACACCAGCATTATCGTTAAATGGCTTCAAGATACTTATCAGTGCGAAGTGGTTACCTTTACTGCTGACATTGGTCAGGGTGAAGAAGTTGAGCCTGCACGTGCTAAAGCCAAAGCTGCCGGTGTTAAAGAAATCTATATTGAAGATTTACGCGAAGAATTTGCGCGTGATTTTGTCTTCCCAATGTTTCGTGCGAATGCGATTTATGAGGGCGAGTATTTACTCGGCACTTCCATTGCACGCCCATTAATTTCTAAACGCTTGGTAGAAATCGCCAGTGAAGTGGGTGCTGATGCGATTAGTCATGGCGCTACTGGCAAGGGTAATGATCAAGTGCGTTTTGAGCTTAACGCTTATGCGCTCAATGCTGATATCCAAGTGATTGCCCCATGGCGTGAATGGGATTTATCTTCTCGTGAAAGCCTGATGAATTATGCCGAGAGCCATGGCATTGAGATCGACTACAAAAAACAAAACAAAAAATCCCCTTATTCAATGGATGCTAATTTATTGCACATTTCTTATGAAGGCGATATCTTGGAAGATCCATGGGCAGAGCCAGAAGATGATATGTGGCGTTGGACAGTGTCACCTGAGGATGCACCCGATAAAGCTGAATATGTAGAGCTCACTTTTGAGAGAGGCGACATAGTTGCCATTAATGGCGAGACAATGAGCCCTGCAACGGTGATGGAAGATCTTAACCAACGCGCTGGCGCACATGGTATTGGCCGTGATGATATTGTTGAAAACCGTTTTGTCGGTATGAAATCACGCGGTTGTTACGAAACCCCGGCAGGTACAGTGATGCTTAAAGCCCATCGTGCGATAGAAAGCTTAACACTTGACCGTGAAGCGGCGCATCTTAAAGATGAGCTAATGCCAAAATATGCTGAAATGGTTTATAACGGTTTTTGGTTTGCACCAGAGCGTGAAATGCTGCAAGCGGCGATTGACCAAACTCAAGAAAGCGTTAACGGCACCGTACGTCTTAAGCTTTATAAAGGTGGAATTACCGTCGTTGGACGTAAATCTGATGATTCGTTGTTTAGCGAGAAAATTGCAACCTTTGAAGATGATGAAGGCGCTTATGATCAAAAAGATGCGGCCGGATTTATCAAACTTAACGCCCTTCGCCTACGTTTAAAGGCTTTAAAGTAAAAAATAAGTCAAACTGCTTAGAAAAGTATACCGTGTAATAATTTGACACCAATATTTAAGATACTAGTACAATAGTGATGAATAATAAATGGTTAGATAAAGGGTGCATGTGAAACTAACGCTTACATTGTTAATAGTGGTAATTGTAGGAGGTATGATTGGTTTCTTTGGAATCATGGCTGGAATCAGACCTGCATTTGTAGGAATACTCGCCCCAATTGTAGGAATTGGCATATTTGTATGGCGCCACAATAAAAAGTCAGAATGAAATATACTTAGAGGTGTTTCATGCATAGGATGCTTGTTTAGTTTATATTTCAAGACTTTAAAGTAAGAAATCAGCCAATTCTTAAAATTTGCTAAATTTCTGAAAATACCCACTAAAAATCCCATTTAGTGGGTATTTTTGTCTATAAATAGGGGGTATTTGTCATGATTTTGTTCTTTTATAAGGGTTTTAGCGCTTTATTTAAGTCATTTGAATAATTTCCCAATTTTTTAATTGGCGTTATAATGAGTTTTGTTTTATAAAACCATTAATTCTTATGGCTCAAAGTATTCAGGGTTCACAAACCGAGAAAAATTTACTCATTGCCTTTGCGGGCGAATCCCAAGCACGTAATCGCTACACTTTTTTTGCCAGTCAGGCTAAAAAAGATGGTTTAATGCAAATTGCTGATATTTTTTTAGAAACCGCTAGCCAAGAAAAAGAACATGCAGAGCGATTTTTTAAATATTTAGAGGGTGGTGAGTTAGAGATTAGCGCCTCATTTCCTGCGGGCGTGATTGGTACGACTTTTGATAATCTGATTGTAGCGGCTGAAGGTGAGGAGTATGAGTGGTCAGTAATGTATCCTGCGTTCGCTAAAACAGCTAGAGAAGAGGGGTTTGAGGATATTGCACAGATGTTTGAATCAATTATTATTGCGGAAAAACAGCATGATCGTCGTTATAAGGCCTTGGCTGAAAATATTCAAGCGGGTCGTGTGTTTAAGCGCAATGGCATGGTAACGTGGCGTTGTCGCAATTGTGGTTATTTACATGAAGCACCAGAGGCACCAGAATTGTGCCCAGCTTGTAATCACCCGCAAGCTTATTTCGAATTGCTCGGCGAGAACTGGTAGTTTGGCTTAAATAAGCATATAAAAAAAAGCACCCCTCAAGGGGGTAGAAAAAAGCCCGATAAAAAATCGGGCTTTTTTGTATATGGAAGCCGGAACCAGAGTCGAACTGGTCTATAAAGCTTTGCAGGCTCTTGCATAATCGCTTTGCCATCCTGTAAAGACCCAGAAAAATATTTGACTTTAAAAACCTACAAGATATGATGGAACAAGTTTTAATAAAAAAATACTAATAGTGTTACACTTGATTTTTTGAATTCAAGACGTTCCATTAACTTAAACTTAAGGTATTAATCTTGAGGATGTAGTGTTAGATAAAATTATTAAAAATAGTAAAAAACATCCAATCAAGAACTAAAATTATGAGCCTAACTAAATTTATAATATCAACCATTGTCAGTATTGTTTTCGTCGATGGTTTTGCTATTGCGCAGGATAAAGAGCCTGAGGTTAAAACTTGGGAGAAGACTGAATATGGCGTTACTTTCTCCTTAAGGCAAATACCACCAGATGTAGTAAATGCATTTTATAATGGGCGTGGGTTCGCAATAAATCAAATCGAACCTTACGCACAAACTTGTGTATATACAGTTGTATTACGTAATGATAGTGCGCCAGGACGTATACATTTTTTGCGCAATGATTGGCGTGTGACTAGTAATAATGAGTCAAACCAAATTAGAACAAACTCTAGTTGGTTGAAACAATTCAAACAGACAAATACCAAGCCATCAGCTTTGATTGCTTTTCGTCTTGCACAGATTCCTGAAGAACAAGAATATGAACCTAGTGGTGATTGGAATCAAGGAATGTTGTCAACTAATTTAGCTATTGGTAGTCAGTTTGATATTACAATTAATTGGGATGTAGACAATGAGTTTTATGAATTTAGCATTAAGGAGGTTAAATGCATTTAGTCAGCTCACAATTTAAAGTACTTGCATCAATTGTTGTGGTGTTATTTTCAATAACAAATACCTATGCAGTAGAGCAGCCACCACTAACCCATGGCCTTACAAAATTAACAATACCTGAAATAGCGCCAAGTCTAAGATTGCAAGATATGGATGAAGAGTATCTTGATATTAATTCATTAAAAGGCAAGGTTGTCGTTGTTAATTTTTGGGCAACTTGGTGTCCTCCATGTCGGCGGGAAATGTCCTCATTAGAGAGGTTATATTTAGCAACAAAAGATAATAATGTTGAGGTTTTGGCGGTTAATGTTGGGGAAGATATAGATTCAGTTTTTTCGTTTATTAATAGTATTGAGCCATCTCCTAATTTTACTATTTTGTTTGATACGGATTCTAGTGTAATGGACAAATGGAAAGTATTTGGATTGCCCACTACTTATGTTGTTAATCCAGAAGGTTATATTATTTATAGAGCGGTTGGTGGTCGTGAATTTGATCATCCAGATATACTTGAGAAAGTTATCTCTTTGACCAATAAGGACAAAACCTAATAATTAATAAAAAAAGCCCGATAAAAATCGGGCTTTTTTGTATATGGAGGCCGGAACCAGAGTCGAACTGGTCTAGATGGATTTGCAATCCACTGCATAACCGCTTTGCTATCCGGCCAAAGTCTATGCTAAGCGGTAATAAAAAAGCCTGTGAAGACAGGCTTTTGAATTTGGAGCGGGAAACGAGATTCGAACTCGCGACATTCACGTTGGCAACGTGATGCTCTACCAGCTGAGCTATTCCCGCAAATTAGATGATAGATAATCGTGGTAGATTATAGTGTTTTTTCGCTAAGAGTCAAATGTTTTTACACCTTCTTTTAAATAAATAAACCCTGAATACAGGGTTAGTAAGGTTGCGGCTAATAATAAAGTTACACCAATTTCAAAGCTTGGAAGGCCAAAGAACGGCTGTTGGTAAAGCAAGAACAAAATTGCAAAAATCTGAACAAAGGTTTTTACCTTGCCAATAAATGAAACATTAACCGTTGATCGTTGACCAATGGTGCCCATCCATTCTCTAAGAGCTGAGACTAAAATCTCACGAGAGATAATCACCAAGGCGCAAACAGTGATGTACCAATGCGTATCGGTTGGGTAAAAATCAACCAATAAAATCAGCGCAGTTGAGACCATTAATTTGTCTGCCACAGGATCTAAAAAAGCACCGAGCTGTGATGTCATGTTGAGCTTTCTGGCTAAATAACCATCCAAGTAATCGGTGGTGCTAATGGCGGCATAAGTGCCCGTTAGAAAAAAGTTGATCCATGTAAAAATAGGGGCTTCTGAGTAAGTGGGCTGCATGTAATACAAAGCGACAAAAACTGGAATCAGTGCAATTCTTGAAAGGGTGAGAATGTTGGGTAGTGTCATCATAGTGAGATTATTCTATCAGATTGGCTGATAGAAGTGGCGCGCTCGGCAGGAGTCGAACCTGCAACCGCTCGGTTCGTAGCCGAGTACTCTATCCAATTGAGCTACGAGCGCGTATTTATTTATACAATCAGTAAGAATGTATAAAGCGCGTAATTATCGCCACATTTAACTCAAAGGTCAAGCGTGATGGCGCTTATTTTTGTAAGAGTTGCACCAGATGATCAAGTTTAACCATTCTAGAGCCTTTTACCAGTACGGTTGCATTTGAATGCTTGGTAAGAATGTGCATGGATAATTTATGCAAATCTTCAAAATGAATGCCACCATAGTCTTTTGCTAATTCGCCATAGGTGTAAAAAGTATCGAGAGAGCCCTTGGTAAGTTTTCCAATTTGTTGGTGGAATGTTTTGCTGTCATTGCCTAATTCTGCCATGCTGCCGAGTACGGCAATTTTTTCACCATCAAAACTGAGTAATGCATCGATCGCCGCTCGCATTGATTGAGGGCTAGCGTTGTACGTGTCGTCAATAATAGTGAGACCTTGGCGATGGATAATGGTCAGTCTCCCTTTTTCTGCTTGAGTTTTTTCTAGGCCTTTCTTAATGGTATTAATATCAATGTCCAATGCATAGGCGCAAGCACTGGCAGCCAAAGAATTTTCAATATTGTGCTGGCCAAGTAGTTGTAAGCTAACGGCTATTTTTTCATTTTTAATGTTTAAGTCAAATTGATGGCTATTGATGTTGCTGGCGAATACATCACCGTCTTTACCAAAGCTAATATCACCCGTAAACGTGGTGTTAGTATTAACAATGTTTTGGCTGTTAGTATGATAAATTTCACCTTTGGCTTTTACTAGATTGTTAAAACCACCAAATTCACCAATGTGCGCATCCAAGGTGTTGGTGACTACAGCAATATGAGGATGGGTAATGTCACGTAAATGTTTGATTTCACCCAGATGATTAGCGCCCATTTCAATCACGGCAAATTGGTGTTTTGGTTCTAACATTAACAAAGTCATGGGCACACCTAGATGATTGTTCAGATTGCCTTGAGTTTTAAGCGTTGGTGCTTTTAGATTGAGAATATTAGCCAACATATTTTTAGTGGTGGTTTTACCGTTGCTGCCAGTAATCGCCACAACCGTTGGTTTGATGTTGTTCAAATGCCACGTGGCAATTGTGCTGAGCGCAGTTTCTGTGTCGTCCACTTTAATAACGGGTAAATTTGTTTTTACTTGTTTACTGGCGATGATTGCCACCGCACCCATTTTTTCAGCATGATCAATGTAATCATGGGCATCAAAATTTTCACCCATCAATGCAACAAATAATCCTCCTTGCATTTTTTTGCGCGTATCGGTGAACACGCCATTAATAATAATGTCACTCCCAAGCAAGGCTTGAGAGTTGAAGATTTTGGCAATTTCTTTGAGCTTAGTTTGCAGCATTTTGTGCAATTTCCACGTCATTAAATGCAGTGGTTTTGTTTTTAAACTCTTGGGTGGACTCATGCCCTTTTCCAGCAATGAGCAAACATTCGCCTTCATTGAGTGTGGTAATCGCAGTTTCAATGGCGAGCTGTCTGTCCAAAGTAATGTCCAGCTCAAAACTGTCATCAATGCCACTTAGAATGTCGTTAATAATGGCTTGCGGGTCTTCTTTTCTAGGGTTGTCATTAGTGAGTACAATGGTGTCGGCTAGTTTAGAAGCAATTTTTCCCATTTTTGCACGTTTGCTTTTATCTCTATTACCTCCACAACCAAAGACGATGCGAATTTTATGTTCAGGATGATGCTCTTTAAGTGTGGTAATAGCATTAGCAAGGGCATCAGGTGTGTGTGCATAATCAACCCATGCCAGTGCTTTTTTAATTTTCTGCATTCTGCCTAGTGGAGGGAATAATCTTGATAGTAGTGGGATGATGCCTTCCCTGCTAAAACCTAACTGCTCCACACTGTTGAATGCTGCCAAAACATTGCTCAGATTAAACTTACCCAAAAGCGGGATCTCAAAAACAAAATTATCCAATTGGCATAAAAAACCTTGTTCATTGATTGTAATTTTTTCAAAGTCTTTAATGCTGTAAGTGGTTTGTTTTTTGCCTTTGCTAGCGTCTAAAAAATCTTGATGATAAGCATCGTCCTGATTAATGATAACGGACTGAATTGAATCAAAACTAAATAATTTGAGTTTAACTTGTCGATATTCGTCTAATGTTTGATGATAGTCAAGATGATCTTGTGTAAGGTTGGTGAATATCGCTTGTTTGAAATTTAGACCCGCCACTCTGTTTTGGTCAAGTCCATGTGAGGAGACTTCTAAAACAGCCGTGTTGATGTTATCTAGATGGTATTGATGGAGCGCTTTATACAAGGTAAATATGTCAGGTGTGGTGTTTGCGGATGCAACATCACTGTTAGAAATTCCCAGCGTACCAATGAATCCATTTTTAATGCCAAGCTCACTTAGCATCTGGGAAATAAAATAACCAACGGAGGTTTTTCCATTGGTACCGGTAACGCCAATCACCTCAACTTTTGTTGCTTGTGAATAGTAAGCAGAAGCCAAAGCGGGTAAATATTGCTTTAAGTTTTCAATACGAATGGTAGGGATAGCGCATTCAAGATCTTGCGAATCAACCAAAACCGCTACACAGCCTTTTTCAATTGCACGCTCAATGTGATTTATACCGTGTGTGGTTTCGCCTTGTAGGGCAACGAATAAATCACCTGTTTGCGCATTGTGAGTATTAAGACAAAGGCCGTTAATTTCAAGATCAATTCTAGTGGGCGTAATATCGACAAGCAGTTGGGTTATGTTCATGCGCTCATTATAAAGGTTAATTGTAAATAAGGGTTTTTTAGTAAATATCTTCCCCCCCCATCCAATTTTTTTGATTTATAATTAATATTTCCTAGCATTGTTACCGGTCAAATATTATTGCTAATGTTAAATCCTTGAAAAAATCGGTTACAATGTTAGTTCTAGATTTAATTAAGGGGAGAGAATAATGGCGTTAACACGTAGAGAATTTATTAAGTTTTTGGGCGCTGGTTCAGCAGCGGGTTTGATTGGCACGGGCTATGCAAGACACGACAGTTTGTTTGGCCAAGAAAATATGTACGAGGTACCGAAAACCGGTAATGCACGTATTTTGCATATCACTGATACACATGGTAATTTATTACCCAACTATTTTCGTGAGCCGAATGTTAATCTAGGCTTTGGCTCTACTTTTGGCCAATTACCACACGTGGTTGGCAATAACCTTTTAAAGCAAATTGGCGTTAAACCAGGCTCACCTGAAGCCTATGCCTTTACTTATAATAATTTCGAAGACTTGGCGGCCAAATACGGCAAGACCGGTGGTTTTGGGCAAATTAAAACGGTATTGGAATCTCTAAGAGAGGGCGCTGGAGGTATTCAAAATACACTGACACTTGATGGTGGCGACACTTGGCAGGGTTCGGGAACCTCACTTTGGACCCGTGGTGCTGATATGGTTGAGGCTTGTAACATGTTGGGTGTTGACGTCATGGTCGGTCATTGGGAATTCACTTACAAAGAAGCCGAAACGCTTAAAAATATTGGATTTTTCAAGGGTGACTTCTTAGGCCAAAACGTACGTATTATGGAAGACGCGTTGATGGGCGATGAATACTTTGCCATGACGGAAAAATACGATGGTAATGGCTTATTTGATGAAGATGAAGCGTTACCGTTTAAGCCGTATGTCATTAAAAATGTAGGCGGACACCGAATTGCAGTGATTGGCCAGGCTTTCCCAAGAACATCAAACGCTAACCCACAAAAATACTTTTTCCCAGATTGGTCGTTTGGTCTTCGAGAAGACGAAATGCAAGAATTAGTGACAGACATTCGTGAAAATGAAAAACCAGATGCGGTGATTGTGATCTCGCATAACGGCATGGATGTGGACATTAAGATGGCTTCGCAAGTGGTTGGTATTGATGCATTTTTTGGTGGCCATACTCATGATGGCATGCCTAAACCCATTGAAGTTAAAAATTCCGGTGGCGTAACAGTGGTTACCAATGCGGGTTGCTCGGGTAAATACATTGGCGTGATGGATCTTAATATTGTTGACCATAAAGTTTCTGGTTATGAATATAAGATGTTACCGATCATTACCAATTTGATTAAACCTGATGCAGCTGTAGTGTCATTTATCGATAAGATGCGTAACACCACTTACGATAAGAATGTGGTTGAAGCGCGTAGCAGTGAAATGAGTAACAATCCTGATCGCGTTGGAAAAACTTACGATGCTATTTTGACTGAAAAACTCTGTACTACTGAGCAAACACTTTATCGTCGTGGTAATTTCATGGGCACCTGGGATCAGGTGTTGGTGAATTCACTGCGTGAAGAACACAGTGCAGATTTTGCGATGTCAGCCGGCGTTCGCTGGGGCACTTCAGTGCCAGCTGGTGGTGATGTCACCATGGAAGATTTAATGACGAACACATCTATGACTTATGGTGAAACTTATGTGAGCGAACTCAAAGGTGCGCAACTCAAAGAAATCTTAGAAGGCATTGCTGAAAATTTATTTGTACAAGATCCGTACTTACAGTCGGGTGGCGACATGGTACGAATGGGTGGCATGGATTACACCATTGATCCTGCAGCAGGTTTAGGCGAGCGTATTAGCGAGATGAAAGATGATGAAGGTACGCCAATTGACCCTAACAAATCGTACAAAGTATCAGGTTGGGCGCAAGTAGGCTCTATTGGTAATGGACGTTTGATGTGGGACGTGGCAGCAGATTACCTACGCAAGCAAAAACACCTTAATTTAACTAAGGTTAATCATCCAACCATTAAAGGTGTGAAGGATAATCCTGGTATTGAAAATTACGATGGTAAATTACTGTAGATTTTAAGTAACGCTATAATGAAGCCCCGCTAGTCGGGGTTTTTTATTATGAAAATATTATTATCACTACTGTTGTTAATCTCTACTTTTACTAAAGCCGATGTGGTTAAACCTGCATTGGTGGAAATTTCAATTTTTAGCGATAAAACGATCGAAGTTGAAATTGATCTGAGCCTTGAGGCAGCGATGACGGGGATTGGTACTCGGTATAAGAAAACCACGGATGCCCCTAATTCTGATCAGTATGATGAGCTTCGAGCGCTTGAGCCGGCTGTGTTGCGTGAGCAGTTTAAAAACTTTGAATTGAAGTTTCTAAACAGTGTTCAATTTAGTGTTAATGGTAAAGTTCAGGGTTTAACGTTAAACCGTGCCAAAATTGATATTGTCGGCTATAAGAAAAGACCGAGAAAAACCATTCTTACTTATTCAGTACAACTGAGTGAGTGGCCAAAAATGCTTGAGTGGCGGTATGGTGAAATATATGGCGACAGTGCATTACGTTATCAAGTATACAAAAAAGACGAATACAATTGGAGTCAGTGGCAATGGCTTCGAGATGGAAAACCCAGTGGCATCATTGATATTAATCATCCAGAACCACTCAGCACTTTTGCGCAATTCTCTCAATTTGCCTCCATTGGTTTTGACCATGTGATTCCACTAGGCTGGGACCATATTTTATTTATTATTGGCATGGCATTGTCCTCACTTTTGTGGCGCAAGTTGCTTTTATTGGTAACAACCTTTACGCTGGCGCATACACTAACACTTGGCTTGGCAATGTATGGTGTGGTAGAGGTATCGGCGCGCATTGTTGAACCGCTCATTGCTTTTTCCATCGCTTACGTGGCGATTGAGAATTTACTTATTAATCAATCCATTAGGCGCAAAAGCATCGTTGTATTTTTATTTGGTTTGATTCATGGTTTGGGTTTTGCCACCATGCTTAAAGAATTTGAGATGAACGATGATTCGTTTTTAACAACGTTGATTGGCTTTAATGTCGGCGTTGAATTGGCGCAAATTGTGGTTGTATTAGGCGTGGTAATCGTATTGTTATCACTCAAAAAACTAAAACTGAATTATCGACAATTGGCCGTTGTTCCTACCTCAGTCTTAATTGTAATAACTGGTTTTTGGTGGGGAGTAGAAAGGTTAATTAATTAATAATTACAAGTATTTTTTATTTTTGCAAGGCGAGTTTTATAAATACGCAAGGCGTGTAGCAAGTCTACACAACTCAGTATTTATAAAATTCAACAAAGTTAAAAAGGAAAAAGACGCAGTAATTTAGATTATTTTAGCTTGCATTAGGGTGTGGGTATTGATGGCCCCCACCACGTGATTATTGTCATCGACCACTGGTAGCGAATTTAAATTAAATTCATCCATGATTTGCACAGCAACCACGGCCGGCTTGCTCGCTGAAATTGATTTACAATTTGGCGTCATTACATCACCAATCGTGAGTGCTTGAATATCACTGTGTTCTTCTAATACACGGCGTAAATCACCATCAGTAAAAATACCTTTTAGTGCGCTACCGTCAGTAATCAGAACCATGCCCAAGGCTTTTTGACTCATAACTAAAAGTGCATCTAGTAGCTTGGTGTCAGCGCTCACCATTGGGATGTCATCACCGGTTTTCATGATGTTTTTAACAAAAGTGAGTAGGCGTCTTCCCAGCGCTCCTGAAGGGTGTGAGCGTGCAAAATCATCCGGACTAAACCCTTTTTCAGTAAGTAAACTCACTGCCAATGCATCGCCCATCGCAAGTGCCACTGTGGTGGACGAGGTAGGTGCTAAATTATGCGGACAAGCTTCTTTTTCAACGCCGACATCAAGATGAACGTTACAGACTTCGCCAATTGAAGAGTGGGCATTGCCAGTCATGCCGATAATCGGCACACCAAGTCGCTGGATTACTGGCACCAAGGTCATAATTTCATCTGATTCACCCGAATAAGAAATGGTGATGACCACATCACCTTCAGTAATCATGCCTAAATCACCATGACCTGCCTCACCTGGGTGCACTGCAAAAGATGGGGTGCCTGTGGAAGCGAACGTGGCAGCAATTTTATTGCCAATGTGGCCTGATTTACCCATGCCAATAAGGATAACTTTGCCAGTGCAATTCTGAATCAGTTGACAGGCATCAACAAAACTTTGATCAAGACTTTCGGCCAACTTGGTTACTGCTTGGGCTTCGGTTAAGATAACGTCCTTGGCAGATTGTATGAGTGAGTTTGACATGGGTTCTAAAATTAGTTGATATAATGTTCGATTTTATCGATAACTAGGATCAATGGGCAAGGAAAAAATCAAAATTTTATTTGTGTGCATGGGTAATATTTGTCGATCACCCACAGCCGAGGGCACATTTAGATCGCAAGTTAAAAAACAAGGTGTCAAAGATTTATTTGAAATCGACTCTGCCGGTACACATGCTTATCATATTAATGAGGCACCAGATTCTCGCTCGCAATTATCAGCACGTAAGTTTGGCGTGGATTTGTCTGATCAACGTGGGCGCCAAGTGCATGAATCCGATTTTTATCATTACGATTATATTTTTGCCATGGATGCCTCAAATTTAGCAGATCTTGAGTTTATCTGTCCAGAAGAATATCAACATAAGCTTTCTTTGATGTTAGACAATATCCCAAATAATAACGGCAGAAGTGTACCCGATCCTTATTTTGAAGGGCGCTTTGACGAGGTGTTTGAGATGCTGAATCGTGCCAGTGATTTTTTGTTGCAAAGTTTGTTGAAAAAAGTCTAAAACTTATTGACACGGACCCTCCTTACACAGTATAATTTGCCTCTTTATTGCCCTTGGGAAAACAGCGGGTAATTTTTAAGACTTAATTAATTAAGAGAATTTCGGAGAAATTGTATTTATGTCAACGATTAACCAATTGGTGCGTAGTCCACGTAAAAAGAAAGTTGTTAAAAGTGGTGTGCCAGCATTAGACAGCTGTCCTCAAAAACGTGGTGTTTGTACTCGCGTATACACAACCACACCTAAAAAACCTAACTCAGCATTACGTAAAGTTGCTCGTGTTAGATTAACCAACGCAGCTGAAGTAACAACTTACATTGGTGGTGAAGGTCATAACTTACAAGAGCACTCAGTGATTCTTATTCGTGGCGGCCGTGTTAAAGATTTACCAGGTGTTCGTTACCACACAGTACGTGGTGCACTGGATACAGTTGGTGTTGACGGCAGAATGCAAGGACGTTCTAAGTACGGCACTAAGAAACCCAAGAAATAACAACAATTTAAAATAAGAGAAACACTATGAGAAGAAGATCCGCCCCTAAAAGAGAAATCCTACCAGACCCGAAGTTTGGTGATTTAGTATTGGCTAAGTTTGTAAACATCTTAATGTTAGATGGTAAAAAATCAGTAGCTGAGAAGATCGTTTATGATGCGTTAGATACCATTGAAGCTAAAGGTAATGCTGAGCCAATCGAAACTTTCAAGCAAGCGTTAGACAACATCGGTCCTCAAGTTGAAATCAAATCTCGTCGTGTTGGTGGTTCAACTTACCAAGTCCCAATTGAAGTTAGGTCTGAGCGTAAGGTCGCACTAGCCATGCGTTGGATTATTGAAGCATCACGCAAGCGTGGTGAAAAAGGCATGAAGCTTAGATTAGCAGGCGAAGTATTAGACGCGGTTCAAAATCGTGGCACGGCATTTAAGAAAAAAGAAGACACTCATAGAATGGCAGAAGCAAACAAAGCGTTTGCTCATTTTCGCTGGTAGTCGAATATTTAAGGATTTAAGAAAATGGCAAGAAATCACCCACTTAGTCGCTATCGCAATGTTGGCATCATGGCACACATTGATGCTGGAAAAACAACAACTACTGAGCGTATCTTATTGTACACAGGCCGTACTCACAAAATTGGTGAAGTGCATGACGGTGGTGCAACCATGGACTGGATGGAACAAGAGCAAGAACGTGGTATTACCATTACTTCTGCAGCAACAACCTGTATGTGGAAAGGTATGGACGATCAGTTCGATGAGCACCGTATTAACATTATTGATACTCCGGGACACGTTGACTTCACCATTGAAGTTGAGCGCTCATTAAAAGTATTAGACGGCGCATGTGCCGTATTTTGTGCAGTGGGCGGTGTAGAGCCTCAATCTGAAACCGTATGGCGTCAAGCTAACAAATACAACGTTCCAAGAATTGGTTTTGTTAATAAGATGGATCGTGCAGGCGCAGATTTCTTACGTGTTTGTGAGCAAGTTAAAACACGCCTAGGTGGCCACCCAGTGCCGATGCAAATTGCTATTGGTGCTGAAGAAGACTTTAAAGGTGTGGTTGATTTAATTACCATGAAAGCCATTTATTGGAATGAAGAAGACCAGGGTGCGACTTACGAAACTAAAGATATTCCAGCAGACCTACAAGACTTAGCAGACGAAAAGCGTGAATTCATGATTGAATCTGCTGCAGAAGCTAATGACGACCTAATGGAAAAATACCTTGAAGAAGGTGAGTTGAGCGATGATGAAATCAAAGAGGGCATCCGTTTACAAACCATTAAAAGTGAAATTATTCCAATGTTCTGTGGTTCTGCCTTTAAGAACAAAGGCGTACAAGCGGTATTGGATGCTATGATTATATATATGCCGTCTCCACTAGATGTGGAATCTATTACTGGCATCTTGGATGACAAAGATGAAACCGTCGCACCAAGAAACGCAGATGATAATGAGCCATTTGCAGCATTAGCGTTTAAGATTGCAACTGACCCATTTGTAGGCACATTAACATTCTTCCGCGTGTACTCAGGCGTCCTAAAAGCAGGTGATTTTGTATTTAATTCATCCAAAGGAAAAAAAGAACGCATTGGCCGTATGGTGCAGATGCACTCAAACGAGCGTGATGAAATTAAAGAAGTACGTGCTGGTGATATTGCTGCCGCGATTGGCCTTAAAGACGTAACCACGGGTGACACTTTATGTGACCTTAAAGAGAAAATTGTTCTTGAAAGAATGGAATTCCCTGAGCCGGTTATCGCATTAGCAGTTGAGCCTAAAACCAAAGCAGACCAAGAGAAAATGGGAATTGCTTTAGGTAAGCTGGCCGCTGAAGATCCGTCATTTAGGGTATCAAGTGATGAAGAGTCGGGCCAGACAATTATTGCAGGCATGGGCGAGCTTCACTTAGACATTATTGTTGATCGTATGATTCGTGAATTCGACGTTGAGTGTAACGTTGGTGCGCCACAAGTGTCTTACCGTGAAGCCATTACAACATTAGTTGAGCATCAACACAAGTTTGCTAAGCAATCGGGTGGTCGTGGTCAGTACGGACATGTGTATTTACGCATTGAGCCTCAAGAGCCAGGTGCTGGCTATGAATTCGTTGACGAAATTAAAGGTGGTGTAATTCCTAAGGAATACATTCCTGCGGTTAACAAGGGTGTTCAAGAGCAAATGGAAAACGGTGTATTGGCTGGTTTCCCACTAGTAGATATTAAAGTAACGGTTTATGATGGTTCTTACCATGATGTTGACTCGAACGAAATGGCGTTTAAGATTGCCGCTTCTAAGTGTTTAGCAGAAGGCGTAAGAATGGCCAATCCTCAATTGCTGGAACCTATGATGGCAGTAGAAATTGTCACCCCTGAAGATTACATGGGTGATGTAATGGGTGACTTAAACAGACGACGTGGTTTAGTGGGTGCTATGGAAGATCTTCCAAATGGTAAACAGTTAAAAGCGGACGTTCCATTAGCAGAAATGTTTGGTTATGCAAATGACTTGCGTTCAATGACCCAAGGTCGTGCTAGCTATTCAATGGAATTCTCAAAATATACAGCGGCACCAAAGAATGTTGCTGCAGAAGTAATCGAAAAATTGAATAAATAATATAAAAGTAGTAAGGAGCATAATATGTCAAAAGAAAAATTCGAAAGAACCAAACCACACGTAAACGTGGGCACCATCGGTCACGTTGACCACGGTAAAACTACACTCACAGCTGCCATCACTAAAGTCATGGCTGAAGCACGTGGCGGTGAATTTAAAGATTACGCCGATATTGATAACGCTCCTGAAGAAAGAGAGCGTGGTATTACCATTTCAACCGCACACGTGGAATACGAGTCAGAGACTCGTCACTACGCACACGTTGACTGTCCGGGACACGCCGACTACGTTAAGAACATGATTACTGGTGCGGCACAAATGGACGGCGCTATCATTGTTATTGCTGCAACGGACGGCCCGATGGCTCAAACCCGTGAGCACATCCTTTTGTCTAAGCAAGTAGGCGTACCTTACATCGTTGTGTACATGAACAAAGCAGACATGGTTGACGACGAAGAATTAGTAGAATTAGTTGAAATGGAAATCCGTGAACTTCTAGACGAGTACGATTTCCCAGGTGATGACACACCGGTGATCTTCGGTTCTGCCCTTAAAGCATTAGAAGGTGATACTTCTGAGATTGGTGTACCTTCAATCTTAAAGTTAGTTGAAGCGTTAGACACTTACATCCCTACCCCTAAGCGTGATACGGATAAGACGTTCCTAATGCCGATTGAGGACGTGTTCTCAATCTCTGGTCGTGGTACGGTTGTTACCGGTCGTATTGAAGCCGGCATCGTTAACGTGGGTGATGAATTAGAAATCGTTGGTATTAAAGACACTCAAGTGACTACGTGTACTGGTGTTGAGATGTTCCGTAAATTATTAGACTCCGGTGAAGCCGGTGATAACGTTGGTGTACTACTTCGTGGTACTAAGCGTGAAGAAGTAGAGCGTGGCCAAGTATTGGCCAAGCCAGGTTCAATCACGCCGCACACAAAGTTTGAGGCTGAAGTTTACATCTTAAGCAAAGAAGAAGGTGGCCGTCATACGCCATTCTTTAACAACTACCGTCCACAGTTCTACTTTAGAACCACTGACGTAACCGGCGCTTGTCAATTACCTAAAGACGTTGAAATGGTTATGCCAGGTGACAACGTTAAGATGGACATTGAACTGTTAGCACCGATTGCGATGGAAGAAGGTTTAAGATTTGCAATCAGAGAAGGTGGCCGTACCGTAGGTGCGGGTGTTGTTTCTAAGGTGACGGCGTAATTAGTTAAATAAAGACAGAAGGTTTCTTGTATAATATTGCGTTTTTCGTTTGAGAAAAAACAGTAAAAAAATAGATAGGACATAAGCACATGAGCAATCAAAATATTAGAATTAAATTAAAGGCATTTGATCATCGTTTAATCGATAAATCAGCCGTTGAGATTGTAGAAACAGCTAAGCGTACTGGTGCAAGTGTAAGGGGTCCAATTCCTTTACCTACAAAAAAAGAACGTTTTACTGTGCTTACTTCTCCGCACGTTAATAAAGATGCAAGAGATCAGTATGAATTAAGAACTTACATTAGATTGATGGACGTTATTAGTCCAACGGATAAAACGGTTGACGCTTTAATGAAGTTGGATTTGGCTGCTGGTGTTGATGTAGCGATTAAGCTTAACTAAGATAAAAAAAGTAATTTAGGAAGAAAATCATGGCAATTGGTTTAGTAGGACAAAAATTAGGAATGACACGCATTATGTCTGAGGACGGAAGTGCAACGGCAGTGAGTGTTATTAAAATTGAAGCTAATCGTGTTGTTCAAACAAGAACTACTGAAGTGGATGGTTATAGTGCTGTGCAAGTGACTACCGGCGCTAAAGTAAACAAGAAAGGCGAAGCAAAAGTACGTCGTGTGCCATCAGCAATTAAGGGTCATTACGCTAAAGCTTCACAAGATATTGGTTTAGGTCTTTGGGAGTTTAGAGCAGATGCTAATGAGATCGGTGATGCAAGTAGTTTTGATCTTTCAATTTTTGGTGCGGGCCATTATGTAGATGTAACGGGTCAATCTAAGGGTAAAGGCTTTCAGGGTGGCGTAAAGCGTCATAACTTCCAAATGCAAGATGCAACGCACGGTAACTCAATCTCGCACAGAGCGATTGGTTCGACAGGACAATGTCAAGAGCCAGGCCGAGTATTTAAGGGTAAAAAAATGGCGGGCCACATGGGTGATGAGCAAGTAACTGAAGAGTGCTTAGAGATCATCAGAGTGGATAGTGAAAGAAACTTATTATTAGTTAAGGGTGCAATTCCTGGATCTAAAAGCGGTTTTGTGAAGGTTATGTTGTCAGCTAAGAAGGACAAAATTAACAGCAATATCAGCAAACAAATCCAGGAACAAAAAGACGCTCAGTTGGCACAAGAACAAGAAGCTAAAGCCGCAGCAGAAGCTGAAAAAGCAGCCGCTAAAGAAGCAAAGAAAGTAACTTCAGAAGCTAATACTACCAAAGACGATGGCGCAGAAACGCCAAAAGTTGAAACAGAATAAGCGTAAGGTTTTAAAATGAAATTAAAGGTATTAAACGTAAGCACAAATAAATCAAGCTCAACAGAAGTGTCTGATTCTATTTTTGCAAGAGACTACAACGAATCATTAGTACATCAAGTGACTACAGCTTATATGGCTGGCGGTCGCCAGGGCTCTAAAGCGCAAAAAAATCGCTCTGCAGTGAGTGGTGGCGGTAAGAAGCCTTGGAATCAAAAAGGCACAGGTCGCGCTCGTGCCGGTACTTCTCGTGGACCGATTTGGCGCTCTGGTGGTGTAACGTTTGCTGCACAACCAAGAAGTTATGCTCAAAAAGTCAATAAGAAAATGTACAAGGGCGCAATCAGCATTATTTTTTCAGAGCTGGTTCGTTCTGAGCGCTTAAAAGTAGTGAAAGATTTTGAAGTTAAGGATGCTAAAACAAAAAATATCACAACGTTACTTAAGGCGCTAAATCTTAAAGATGCTTTATTAATGACTGATGAGTTGGATGAAAACTTATACCTTTCTTCACGTAATTTATATCACGTTGGTGTTTGTGATACACAAAGTATTGATCCGGTTAGTTTAATCGGCTATGAAAATGTTGTTATGACAGAGGCAGCGTTGAAGAAAATGGAAGGCATGTTATGAATCAAGAAAAAGTATTAAAAACCTTATTAGCGCCAATTGTTTCTGAAAAAACAACCATGTTGTCAGCGCACAATCAATATGCATTTAAAGTGCGTACTGATAGTAACAAAAAAGAAATTAAAGCAGCGGTTGAAACTTTATTTGGTGTAACCGTTGAAAGTGTTACTACTTCAATGGTTAAAGGAAAAAAGAAAGTATTTAAAGGAAAAATTGGTCGTCGTATAAATTGGAAGAAGGCAATGGTAAAAGTGTCTGAAGGCCAAATGATTGACGTGAGCGCATCTTAGAGAGATTATTATGGCACAAGTAGTTAAAAGAAAACCAACCTCACCCGGCAGAAGATTTGTTGTCAGTATTGTAGATAAAGATCTACACAAAGGTGCACCTTATGCACCGCTAACTGAGAGTAAAAACAGAATCAGTGGTCGTAACAATCGCGGAAAAATTACAGTGCGTCATAAAGGTGGTGGCCATAAGCGTCGCTATAGAACGATTGATTTTAAGCGCATTAAAGATGATATTCCAGCAACGGTTGAACGTTTAGAATACGATCCTAATCGCAGTGCAAATATTGCATTGGTTTTATACGCAGATGGTGAGCGTACTTACATTATTGCACCGAATGGCCTGAAAGTTGGCGATACCGTTGTTTCAGGTACTTCAGTTGCAATCCAAGCAGGTAACGTTATGCCATGTGCAAACATTCCTTTAGGTAGTGTTATTCATTGTATTGAACTTAAGCCTGGTAAAGGTGCGCAAATGGCACGTAGTGCAGGTACTTCTGCGCAGCTAATTGCAAAAGAAGGCACTTACGTCACATTAAGACTGCGCTCTGGCGAAGTACGTAAAGTTTTGGCTGAGTGTCGTGCAACGATTGGCGAAGTGTCAAAGAAGGAACACAGTTTAAGAAAATTAGGTAAAGCTGGTGCAACACGCTGGAGAGGTGTTAGACCTACCGTTCGTGGTGTTGTGATGAATCCAGTGGATCATCCACATGGTGGTGGCGAAGGTAAAACCAGTGGTGGTCGTCACCCAGTTTCACCTTGGGGCACACCAACTAAGGGTTATAAAACACGTAGTAACAAGCGTACCGATAAGCTTATCGTGCGTCGTAGAAATAAATAAGGGTAATCATGGCTAGATCATTAAGAAAGGGTCCATTTGTTGACGAGCATTTAATCAAGAAGGTATTAACCGCTCAAGAGAAGAACGATAGAAAACCAATTAAAACTTGGTCGCGCCGCTCAGTTGTTGTGCCAGAAATGATCGGCTTAACGATTGCTGTTCATAATGGTAGAGCGCACGTTCCTATATCCATTAATGAGAATATGATTGGTCATAAATTAGGCGAATTTGCTACTACTAGAACGTTTAAAGGTCACTCTAGTGATCGTAAAGTGTAAACAAGAAAGGTGAATGACAATGAAAGAAGTTAAAGCAGTACACAAATACGCAAAAACATCAGCCTTTAAAGCAAGACTGGTGGCGGATCAAATTCGTCTTAAGTCTGTTGAAGAAGCATTAAACATATTATCGTACAGCAATAAAAAAGCGGCGGTATTGGTTAAAAAGGTATTAAATTCAGCCATTTCAAATGCTGAGCACAATGATGGCCTTGATATTGATGAGTTAAAAGTAAGTAGTGTTTACATTGACGAAGGTTCAACGATGAAGAGAATTCGTCCAAGAGCAAAAGGTCGTGCAAATAGAATTTTAAAAAGAACAAGCCACATTACTGTCGGCTTAAGCAAGTAGGTTTAATATGGGTCAAAAAGTAAATCCAAAAGGTATTAGATTAGGCATTATTAGAGATTGGGATTCTAAGTGGTATGCCAATTCTCAAGATTATTCTAAATATTTATTATCTGATATCGAAGTTAGAGATTTTTTATTTGAGAAATTAAAGTCTGCTTCTGTCAGTCGTATTACGATTGAGCGTTTGGCTAATAATGCCAAAGTAACTATTCACACGGCACGTCCAGGCATCGTGATTGGTAAAAAAGGTGCAGACATTGAACAGTTGAAAGCTATTGTTTCAAAAATGATGGGTATTACCGTACACATTAACATTGAAGAAATTAAAAAACCAGAGCTTGATGCTCGTTTGGTTGCTGAGAACATTGCACAGCAGTTAGAAAAACGTGTGATGTATCGTCGTGCTGTTAAGCGTGTATTGGGTAACGCCACACGTTTAGGCGCACAAGGCATTAAAGTGATGGTTAGTGGCCGATTAAACGGTGCAGAAATTGCACGTTCTGAGTGGTACCGTGAAGGCCGTGTGCCATTACACACATTTAGAGCAGATGTGGATTACTCTTCATACGGTGCAAATACACAGTATGGTGTAATCGGTATCAAGGTTTGGATTTTTAAAGGTGAAATCTTGGACCACAAGAAAGGCACATTAGATGAGGTTGCTCGTCGTGGTGCAACTAATCAAATTAGTAAGAAGTAAGGAATAACAAATGTTACAACCTAAACGTACAAAATTTAGAAAAATGATGAAAGGCCGTAACCGCGGTCTTGCAACGGGTCACAAGATAAGTTTCGGTGAGATCGGTTTGCAAGCGGTTGGCAGATGTCGTATGACCGCTAGACAAATTGAGTCGGCACGTCGTGCAATGACGCGCCATGTTAAGCGTCAAGGCAAGATTTGGATTCGTGTATTTCCAGATAAACCAATTACTAAAAAACCTTTGGAAGTACGTATGGGTAAAGGTAAGGGTAGTGTTGAATATTGGGTTGCACAAATCAAACCCGGTCAAATGTTATTTGAGATGCAAGGCGTGGATGAAACAGTTGCAAGAGAAGCGTTTGCATTGGCTGCTGCTAAGTTACCTGTAAAAACTAAAGTTATTAAAAGGACGATAATGTAATGGATATTAAAGAATTAAGAGATCAGGATGCCAAAGCACTTAATGAGACATTAATGACGCTCTTAAAAGAACATTTTGAGTTGCGCATGCAACACAAGAGTGCGCAATTATCAGATCCAACTAAATTAGGAAAAACTAAAAGATCGATTGCACAAGTTAAAACAATTATGAAAGAGAAACAAGCATGAGTGATACAAAAGTAGAGCGCATATTAACAGGCAAAGTGGTTAGCAGTAGCCGTAATAAAACCATTGCCGTTTTAATTGAGCGCAAGGTGAGACACCCAATTTATAAAAAGTACATCAAGCGCAGCACTAAGGTTCATGCTCATGATGAAAAAAATGAATGTGATTTAGGTGATACAGTAAGAGTAGTGGAAGCAAAGCCTTTTTCTAAGACTAAACATTGGGCATTGTTAGAAGTGGTTGAGAAATCAGTCACTATTGATTAATTTTCAGCTATATTAAAGAGAGTAAGACATGATTCAAATGCAAACAAAACTTCATATTGCTGACAACAGTGGCGGCGTCAAGGCAATGTGTATTAAAGTACTGGGCGGATCTAAGCGTCGTTATGCTGGTATTGGTGATGTAATTAAAGTCAGTATTAAAGAGGCTTCTCCACGTGGTAAAGTAAAAAAAGGTGACGTCTATGATGCTGTCGTTGTTAGAACGGCGCACGGCGTTCGTCGCACCGACGGTTCGCGTATTCGCTTTGATAACAACGCGGTGGTACTTTTAAATACCAAGCTTGAGCCGGTTGGCACTCGTATTTTTGGTCCAGTGACGCGTGAATTACGCTCTGCACAATTTATGAAAATTGTGTCATTAGCACCTGAGGTACTGTAATGCAAAAAATTAAATTAAACGATGAAGTAATCATTATTGCCGGTAAAGACAAAGGCTCTATGGGTACAGTAACCAAAATAACGGATGCCAAAGTTGTGGTTGAAGGCTTTAACATTGCCAAAAAACACGTTAGAGCAAATCCAAATGCAGGTGTAACTGGCGGCATTGTTGATACGGAAATGCCAATGGCGATTTCAAATGTAGCGATTTATAACACAAAAACAAAAAAAGCAGACAGAGTCGGTGTGCGCACTGACAAAGACGGCAATAAAGAAAGATTTTTTAAATCAAACGGCGATTCAATCGTTTGAGCAAGTTAAGGAAATATAAGCGTGTCTAGATTACAAGAACAATACAAAAAAGAGATTCTACCAGCTCTACAAAAAGAGTTAGGTATGTCAAATCCTATGCAAGTCCCGAAGGTTGAGAAAATTACCATCAACATGGGTTTAGGTAGCGCATTAGGCGATAAAAAAGTACTGCAAAGTGCATTGGAAGAAATGGGCCTTATTTCTGGCCAAAAACCAATGACTTGTAATGCACGTAAATCAGTGGCAAGTTTCAAATTAAGAGAGGGTAACCCAATTGGTTGTAAGGTAACACTCCGTAAGGAAAAAATGTATGAATTCCTTGATCGTTTGGTTAATATCGTCGTTCCTCGTATTCGTGATTTTCGCGGTTTAAAGCCCACTTCTTTTGATGGTCGTGGCAACTACAACATGGGTTTAACGGAACAAATCGTTTTTCCTGAAATTGATTTTGAAAAAGTAACTAGAACTCGTGGCATGGATATTGCAATTACGACAACGGCTGCTAATGATGAAGACGCTAAGAAACTATTGGCAATGTTTAATTTCCCATTTAAGGATAAGTAAGATGGCTAAAAAGTCTATGATTAATAGAGATCTCAAGCGTGCAAAGCTGGTTGAAAAATACCGTACTAAGCGCCTTGAATTAAAGAAAATAATTAAGAGCGTAAGCGCTTCTGACGAAGAACGCTTCCAAGCAAGTATTAAATTGCAAGCTCTACCTAGGGACGCATCGCCAACACGTATGCGTAACCGTTGTGGTCTGTCAGGTCGTCCACATGGTTTTTATCGTAAATTTGGTTTAGCTAAGACTAAGCTTAGAGAGCGCACTATGAATGGTGAAGTTCCTGGTTTGTCTAAAGCGAGTTGGTAGGAGAATAATATGAGTATGTCTGATCCAGTAGCTGATATGTTGACTCGCATTCGTAATGCGCATGCGGTTGATAAAAAAGAAGTCAGTATTCCAGCGTCAAACCTAAAATCTGCTATTGCAAGTGTGATGCAGCAAGAAGGTTACATTGAGTCATTTTCTGTGGATGGTGAAGCCGCATCCAAAACATTGACCATCAAATTAAAGTATTACGATAACAAGCCGGTAATCGATTCTTTAGAAAGAATATCAAAACCAAGTTTAAGGGTCTACGTACCTAGCACTAAGATGCCAAGTGTAATGAATGGCTTGGGCATCGTTATTGTATCAACACCTAAGGGTGTAATGACTGGACAAAACGCCAGCGCTCAAAATGTGGGCGGTGAAATTTTGTGTAGCGTTTCTTAAATTGGAGTTATAAGATGTCTAGAATTGCAAAAGAACCCATTACTATTCCAGCCGGCGTTGAAGTGAATATTACAGGTACTTCCATGTCCGCTAAAGGTAAATTAGGTCAATTGACCATGGAAGTTCATCCTACGGTAAGCATTACCAGTGCAGATAATATTCTTACTTTTTCTGTGGCCAAGGTTGATAAAAAAGAAGAAAAGTCAGCATGGGCGCAAGCCGGTACTGCAAGAGCTAATACTGCTAATTTAATTCAGGGCGTAACCGAAGGATGGGAAAAGAAATTAACCCTAATTGGTGTTGGTTATCGCGCTAAAGCCATGGGAAAAGTATTGGATTTGACGTTGGGTTTTTCTCATCCAATCAAATACAGCTTACCTGAAGGCATTACTGTTGAAACACCATCACAAACAGAAATTGTGATCAAAGGCATGGACAAGCAAAAAGTAGGTCAAGTGGCTGCTGAAGTTAGGGCTTATCGTCCACCAGAACCTTATAAAGGCAAAGGTGTTCGTTACACCAATGAACAAGTTTTCCGTAAAGAAGCTAAGAAGAAATAAATAAGATTAAAAGGTATTAAGAGATGAAACTATCTAAAAAACAAGCTCGCTTAAGAAGAGCAATTAAATTTAGAGCGAAGAACGCCGAAATTGGTGTTGAACGTTTGTGTGTGCATAAGACTTCACAGCATATTTATGCGCAAATTATTAGTCCTTGTGGCACTAAAATTTTGGCTTCTGCATCAACCTTAACGGCTAAAGTTAAGAATGGTGGCAATAAAGATGCGGCAACTAAGGTTGGTACTGAAATTGCCAAGGCTGCTAAAAAAGCAAAAGTAACCAAAGTGGCTTTTGATCGTTCTGGTTTTAAGTTTCATGGTCGCGTAAAAGCACTAGCAGATGCGGCAAGAGACGGCGGTTTAGACTTTTAAAAAAATTATAAAAATAGGCGTAAATAATGGCTGAATATAAGAGAAATAATAATAATGACGATAACGAATACATTGAAAAATTAGTTAATATTCGTCGTGTTGTAAAAGTGGTTAAAGGTGGACGTATCTTTGGCTTCTCAGCACTGGTTGTTGTTGGTGATGGAAATGGTAAAGTGGGTTACGGTACGGGTAAGGCTCGTGAAGTACCTGCAGCAATTCAAAAGGCCATGGATAAAGCTAAAAAAGCCATGAAAACAGTCCCATTAATTGATGGCACGTTGTACTACCCTATTACTTCAAACGTTGGTGCAGCTAAAGTTTACATGCAGCCTGCATCTGAAGGTACAGGTGTTATTGCTGGTGGCCCAATGCGCAGTGTATTAGAGGCAGTAGGTGTACATAACATCCTAGCAAAGTGTAATGGTACTCGTAATCCAATTAGTGTGGTTCGTGCTACTGTTGAAGGTTTGACGTCAATGACATCTCCACAATCGGTTGCGGCCAAGCGTGGCAAAACAGTTGAACAAATTACTGGGGAAGCGTAATGGCCGAAGAAAAGAAAAAAGCAACACCTAAAAAAGCAGTGGCAGCCAAGAAGCCAGTGGCAAAAAAGACAGTGGTAGCCAAAAAAACAGTAGCAAAAACGTCTGTAAAAGCAACCGTCGTTAAAAAGCCTGCTGTTAAGAAAGCGGCCTCCAAAAAGAACACAGTGAGCGTTACTCTGGTTAAGAGTTTTTACGGTCGCTTGCCATCACACCGTGCAACGGTTACGGGTCTTGGTTTAAAGCGCATCAATCACACGGTTGAATTAGCGGATACGCCAGAAATTAGAGGCATGATTAATAAGGTGGCTTACTTATTAAAAGTAGAGGGTTAAGACAATGGATATTATGCAATTAAATACAATCAGACCTGCAGAAGGTGAAAAAACAGATAGAAAGCGTGTCGGTCGAGGCATTGGTAGTGGATTTGGCAAAACTTGTGGTCGTGGTCACAAGGGTCAAAAAGCTCGTTCAGGTGGCTCTACTAAAATCGGCTTTGAAGGTGGTCAAATGCCTTTGCAACGCCGCCTTCCAAAAGTAGGATTTTCATCGCGCGTTTCAATCATTACCTCTCAAGTGACGTTGTCTGAGATTAATAAACTTGAAGAGAAAGAAATTACCGTTGATGTGTTAAAGCAACACAACTTAATCACGAAAAATATTAAGCACGTTAAAGTTATGCTTTCTGGTGAGATCACTAGAGCCGTTACATTAACAGGCATTAAGGCCACCAAAGGCGCGAAATTTGCCATTGAAGCCGCTAAAGGTAAAGTTTCTGAGTAATCTATGAGTCAAACTTTAGGCCTTTCTGAAGATTTATCAAAGCGCATCCTCTTTTTATTGGGTGCGTTAATCGTTTTTAGATTAGGAACACACATTACTATTCCGTTTATCTCGAGTGCGGCACTTGCGTCACTGGTGCAAGATCAACAAGGTACAATTTTGGACATGTTTAATATGTTCTCAGGTGGTGCATTAGAAAGATTGTCCATTTTTACATTAGGCATCATGCCTTACATTTCGGCATCCATCATCATTACTTTAATGACTTCTGTAGTGCCAAAGTTAGAGCAACTTAAAAAAGAAGGCGAAACCGGTAAGCGAAAAATTACACAGTACACACGTATGGGTACGGTGGTGTTGGCAGTATTCCAGTCTTACGGTATTTCCATTGCTTTACAGTCTCAAAGTGCAGGCGGTGTGGCGTTGGTTACTCAAGGTGGTTTTACATTTAGTTTAGTCACGGTGGTTACTTTAACAACGGGCACGCTGTTCTTAATGTGGCTCGGTGAACAGATTACAGAAAAAGGCATCGGTAATGGTATTTCAATGATTATTTTTGCCGGTATTGTTTCTGGCCTACCTTCAGCACTAGGATCTACTTTATCCTTGGTGTCTACGGGTGAGTTGACCGTTATTCTAGTGGCAATTTTATTGATCATGACCCTACTAGTAACTGCATTTGTAGTGTTTATGGAGCGCGGACAGCGTCGCATTACCGTTAACTACGCCAAGCGTCAGCAGGGCCGTAAAATGGTGGGCGGTCAAAGTTCATACTTACCGCTAAAAATTAACATGGCAGGTGTAATTCCACCAATTTTTGCCTCCAGTATTATTTTATTCCCCGCAACGTTAGGTGGCTGGTTTTCACAAAGCGAAGGCATGGGCTGGTTGGCTGACATTACGGCAAGTATTTCTCCAGGACAACCGTTGTATGTAATGTTCTACGGATTGGCAATTGTATTCTTTACGTTTTTCTACACAGCATTAACGTTTGATTCAAAAGACACGGCGGATAATTTACGCAAGTCGGGTGGCTTTATTCCAGGCATTCGTCCAGGTCAGCATTCAGCTAATTACATCGATTCAGTGGTATCCCGTTTAACGGCATCCGGTGCGGTTTATATTACGGCTGTGTGTCTACTGCCAGAGTTTTTAATTTTATATTGGAACGTGCCATTTTATTTTGGCGGCACCAGTTTATTGATCATCGTTGTTGTGGTGATGGATTTTATTGCACAAGCCCAATCTCATTTAATGTCTAATCAATACGAGTCCTTAATGAAAAAGGCTGGTTTAAACTAAAAAGGTAACAGTTATGAAAGTAAGAGCATCCGTTAAAAAAATATGTAATAACTGCAAAATTATCAAGCGCCATGGTGTGGTGCGTGTAATTTGCAAAGAGCCTCGTCATAAACAAAGACAAGGATAATTCGAATTGACATTGGACAGCGTGCAACGTATAATTACGCGTTTTTCAAATTTTAATTTTTGAGTGATTTTTCATAAGAAAAAGAACTCATTTTAATTTAACAAATACAGGATAAAAAGGTAGCCCATGGCACGAATAGCAGGAATAAACATTCCAACACATAAACACATTGTAATTGGCTTACAATCAATCTTTGGGATTGGCGATACACGAGCAAAAGCGATTTGCGCCGAGCTTAAAATAGACCCAGCAACAAAGACGGCTGAATTATCTGAAGATCAGTTGGAATTAATTCGTGATGCAGTGGCAAAATTTGAAGTGGAAGGCGATCTTCGTCGTCAAGTAGCGATGGACATTAAACGCTTAAAAGACCTAGGCTGTTACCGCGGTATCCGTCATCGTAAGTCATTACCACTTCGTGGTCAAAGAACCAAAACCAACGCCAGAACTCGCAAGGGTCCTCGTCGTTTAATCAAATAATAATAGGTATACATAGAACATGGCTAAGACACCAATAAAAAAGAAGTCAAAAAAGATAGTTTCTGACGGTATTGCACATATTCATGCGACGTTTAACAATACAATCGTAATGATCACTGATCGTCATGGTAATGCAGTTTGCTGGGCAACGGCAGGCGGCGCAGGTTTTAGAGGCTCTAGAAAGTCTACTCCATTTGCAGCACAAGTAGCGGCAGGTAACTGTGGTGAAAAAGCATTAACGTTTGGCATGAAGAATCTTGATGTTCGTGTTAAAGGTCCAGGCCCTGGTAGAGATTCTGCCATTCGTGGTTTAAATGCACAAGGTTTAAAAATTCAATCAATTACAGATGTAACGCCAATCCCTCATAACGGTTGTCGTCCTTCTAAGAAACGTAGAGTATAAGGATAAATTATGGCTAGATATACTGGACCTACTTGTAAATTAGCCCGTCGCGAAGGCACGGACTTATTTTTAAAAAGTGGCATTAGATCACTCGATTCTAAATGTAAGATCACTCAACTTCCAGGCATGCACGGTGCAAATGCCCGTCGTCAAAAAGGTACTGAGTACGGATTGCAATTGCGTGAAAAACAAAAAGTAAGACGTATTTATGGCATTTTAGAAAAGCAATTCCGTTTGTATTATAAAAAAGCCTCCCAGAAGAAAGGCTCTACGGGTGACAATTTATTATCACTGCTTGAGTGTCGTTTAGACAACGTAGTGTATCGCATGGGTTTTGGTGCGACACGTGCTGAAGCAAGACAACTGGTTTCGCACAAATCAATTTTGGTGAATGGATCGATTGTTAATATCCCTTCATACCAAGTAAGCGCTAACGATGAAATTTCCGTTAGAGAAAAATCCAAAAAACAAAGCCGTATCCAGTTAGCCGTCGAGTTGGCTGAGCAATCGGGTCAAGTGGAGTGGGTTGATGTAGATAACAAAGCACTGAAAGGTGTGTTTAAAAATGTTCCTGCTCGTGATGATCTTTCATCCGACATCGAAGAACATTTAATTGTTGAATTGTATTCAAAATAAGGAATTAATTATGCAAGGAAATGCAAGAGATTTTTTAAAGCCAAAATTAGTCGAGTCTGTTGAGACTGGAAACAACGAATACAGAGTTATTCTTGAGCCTTTAGAAAGAGGTTTTGGTCACACATTGGGCAACGCACTTAGAAGAACATTACTGTCCTCTATGGTGGGTTCTGCCATTACTGAAGTAGCCATTGATGGCGTCATGCACGAATTTTCAACCATTGATGGTGTGCAAGAAGATGTTTTGGATATTTTACTAAATTTAAAAGAAGTTTCAGTTGCATTAAACACAGCTGAAAGTGCGGAAGTGGTTATCGATAAAAAAGGCCCTTGTGAAATTACAGTGGCTGACATTGAAACCAACGGTACTGATGTAAGTGTGTTTAATCCAGATAAGGTCATCGTTACGGTAAACGATGGTGGCCATATTCGCATGACACTTAAAATCAACACCGGTATTGGCTACGACACAGCCGTTACTCGTGACGATGAGGCATCAACGATTGGCGGCATGCAGTTGGATGCAAGCTTTTCACCGATTAAGCGTGTTAGCTTTACAGTAGAGGCGGCTCGTGCTGAACAAAAAATTAACCTTGATAAACTTAACATCAACGTTGAAACTAACGGCTCTGTAAATGCAGAAGAAGCCATTAAACGTGCAGCATCTATTTTGCAAGATCAACTGTCTTCATTCGTTGAATTAGAGCAAGTGGTTGTCAAACCTAAATTACCAGTTTCTGAGGACTTCCCGTCTATCTATTTATCAGCAGTGGACGAATTAGAGCTAACTGTACGTAGTGCAAATTGTCTAAAAGCAGAGCAAATTTATTACATTGGTGATTTGATTCAAAAGTCTGAGCAAGACTTACTTAGGACCCCTAATTTAGGTCGTAAATCACTGAATGAAATCAAAGAAGTACTAACTGACAAAGAACTGGATCTTGGCACAGTCATTGAAAACTGGCCACCGGTTGACTTAATGAACGAATAGGGCAAAGATAATGAGACACAGAAAGTCGGGTAAACAACTTAATCGAAACGCTTCTCACAGAAAAGCAATGTTTCAAAATATGGCGAATTCATTGTTTCTGCACGAAACAATTAAAACAACTTTGCCTAAAGCTAAAGAGCTTCGTCGTGTGGTTGAGCCTTTGATCACCAAAGCTAAAACTGATAGTGTTGCTAATCGTCGTAATGCTTTTGCTAAGTTGCGTGATGATGCAATGGTTGCTAAGTTATTCACTGAGCTCGGTCCCTTTTACAAAGATCGTCCTGGTGGCTACATTCGTATTTTAAAAGCCGGTTTTCGTACTGGCGATAAAGCACCAATGGCGATTGTTCAATTGGTTGATTTTGAAGGCGCTATTGATGATTCAGCGACTCAAACTAAAGATTCATAAAGGAAAAATTCATGCCATCAATTAAATTAAGAGAGAACGAGCCATTTGATATTGCACTGCGTCGTTTCCGTCGTTCATGCGACCGAGCAGGTGTGATTACCGATGTTAGGAAAAAAGAATTTTATGAAAAGAAAACGTGGGTTAATAAACGTAAAAAAGCTGCTGCAGTTAAGCGTACACATCAACTAAGGTCTAAAAATCGCGTTCACCGTAAACGCATGTATTAAGGCAGAATTTTCTTCCTGACAAACAAACACAAACATCATTATGTCTGAGCTAAAAGCACGCATTACTGAAGATATGAAATCAGCAATGAAAGCGAAGGACAAGCAAGCCCTAAAAGCCGTCCGTATGATCATCGGGGCCATCAAACAAAAAGAAATTGACGACCGCATCGAGCTTGATGATGCGCAAGTAATGGCCGTTATTCAAAAAATGGTTAAACAACGTAAAGATTCAATTTCACAATTCAAAGACGCAGGGCGTACTGATTTGGTCGATGTCGAAGAAGCTGAATTGGTTATTATTAACAACTACATGCCTGAGCAACTCTCAGAGGCAGAAGTTGCAGCTGCGGTGGATAGAGCCATTGCCGATTCTGGTGCTTCTTCCATGCAAGACATGGGCAAACTAATGGGCTTATTAAAAGGCCAATTAGATGGCAAAGCTGACATGGGTGCAGTTTCTGGTTTAATTCGCTCTAAACTCTCTTAAAAAATATTACTTATTTGACTATTTAAGTCAAAAATTTAGCAAATTTTGCTAATTAACCTCTAAAAAATCATTAAATTTATCTAAAAGAAGTATTTTTAGGTTATTTACCCCTGTATTTTTCATATTTTTTGTTTAAAAGTGTATATTTATGTCAATTTTAGGTAGTTTTTAGTGTAATTTTCGCTAAAAATAGTGGTTATTTGTGTTTTTAGTTGAAAACGGTCATTCGTAAAATTTGCCAATTTTTTGGTGAAATCCTTTTCGAAAATCACAGATTTTCTCTTTAGGCTCTGATACTTTTTCTGCTCATCAGACAAAGTATTAGGTTCTCAAAGAGCAAATAGAATATTTGCGAAAAAGAATTTTCAAGAAAGATTTTACTTAATTATTGTAATTTTTTTGTTTTACAATGACAACATTAAACCTGAGGTTGTTATGAAATTATTACTAAGTTTTTTACTCATTACTAATATTGCATTTGCACAAGTGGTGCCAGATTACGCTAAAGAAGCGCGTTGGGCAGAGCAAGTAGAAGACACCCTTATGGATGGTGATGTGATTTGGTTAAATGCCAATAGTCATGAATTTTTAGCCATCTATACACCAAGTGAATCCGATGCCAAACAAACGGCAGTGGTGGTGCACGGTTTGGGTGTGCATCCAGATTGGGGTCAAGTCGTTCAGCCACTTCGAGTGGCACTCACTGAAAAAGGTTTTAATACGTTGTCAATCCAAATGCCGGTGTTAGAAAATGGCGTGGGGTCTGATGGTTATATGCCGTTATTGATAGATGCAGATAATCGAATTAATTCAGCAGTGAACTACCTAACAGCGCAAGGTTTAGAAGCTAACGTGTTGATTGCCCATAGTTTGGGCAGTGTGATGTCAACGCATTATCTGGCGAATAATGCAAATCCATTTAAGCGTTATGTGGGTATTGGCATGCCAAAAACAACAGCTCAATATTTATCGAATATTGATATTCCTGTATTGGACTTATATGGCAATGATGACATCCCTCCGGTGTTAAATGGGACAAAGCTTAAAGCACAGCAATCAAAGCACAATTCAAACTACACTCAAATAGAGGTAGGTGCTGATCATTTCTTTAACGATAAGGATGATTTGTTAATTGATACAATTAGTGCGTGGTTGAAATAGTATCACTACTTTTTCTGGGTGCTTTTTCTGGTTTTATTGCCGGCTTATTGGGAGTTGGTGGCGGGCTAATTATGGTGCCGGCATTGTTGTATTTATTGGTTGACAGTGTTTCTCAGACAGTATTGATGCACACGGCTGTGGGTACGGCATTAGCGGCCATTGTCTTTACGTCAATATCCAGTGTTCGCGCCCATCATCAGCACGGCGCTATTCATTGGCAATATTTTAAAAAACTCACACCTACCATCTTATTGGGTGCTTTTAGTGGGGCACTGTTGACTAAAGCCATGAGTTTCGATTTCATGCGGATTTTTTTTGCATTGTTTGAATTTAGTGTTGCGATCATTATGTATTTTGGTATTAGCAGTTCTTCTCATGTGGACAGCCTGTCCAAATGGGTGTGGCGGATAACGGGCTATGTGATTGGACTGGTGTCAGCCATTGTGGGGATTGGTGGTGGCACCATGACCACGCCATTTTTGACTTATAATAATGTGAACATTAAAAATGCCATTGCCACCTCGGCGGCAGTGGGCATGCCAATTGCCGTTGCTGGTGCGTTGGGTTTTATTGTGGCCGGTTGGAACGTTGAGAGTGCCACAAGTGGGTTGGGGTTTATTCATACTGAGGCACTAATTAGTATTGTGGTGATGAGCGTGTTATTTGCCCCACTTGGCGCCAAAGTAGCACACAGCGTTGATGGCAAAAAACTCAAAAAGTTCTTTGCCTTGTTCTTGGCTTTTCTTGGAATGGCCGTATTGTCTTTTTAGAACTTATGTAACAGGCAAGGCCTGTTACATATTAACCTTGCCAAGGCGCTGCAAGATCGTGCTCAACGTCTAGGTGGTCTAGAATTCTAGCAACGACAAAATTCACCAAATCATCAATGCTGTTTGGGTTTTGATAAAAGGCTGGATTGGCATCCATAATCACCACACCCAAGCGAGAAAGTTTGAGCATATTATCCAGGTGAATGGCCGAATAGGGCGTTTCCCTTGGGACTAAGATTAACTTCTTTTGCTCTTTAATGACTACATCAGCAGCGCGATGCATGAGATTATCAGCGTGGCCATTGGCGATGGCTGACAGCGTGCTCATGGTACAGGGGCATACCACCATGGCTCTCGGTGGATTGGAGCCTGAAGCGACGGGCGCGGTCCACTGGTTTTTAGAAAACACTTCAAGCTGACCATCTTTAGCGCCTAGATAATCCGTGAGGTTTTCCTCGATGGTCTTGGTATCAGCGCCAAGACTAAGATCAGTTTCCATGGCGATAACAGTATTTGCAGCGGTCGATATCATCACATAAATTTTCTTCTGAGTTTTGACCAATTCTTTGAGTAGGGTAATGGCATACGGCATACCAGAGGCGCCAGTGAGTGCGATTGCGATTGGTTTCATAAGTTCGGTATTAGTTTATTAAAGATATCGTCAAAGCTACCATTTGACATCACCACAAAATGACCTTGATTGATTTGACCAAGTTTAGTAACAATATCATCAACAGAGCTAAATAAGCTATCAGTATCAAACAGTGTATCAATGTCCCAATCAGTGTTTTTAGGTTTTAGTATAAGCACTTGATTGGCATCTTTAAGGGCATCAACTAGACTTTGTTGGTGTACACCAGACTTCATGGTGTTGGATCGAAGCTCTAATATTGCCACGATGTTTTCATTGCCTACTTTAGCGCGTAAACCCGATAGCGTAGTTTTAATCGCAGTGGGATGATGGGCAAAATCATCGTATAAAGTGACAGCATTAGTTTGGTGTTTGATTTCTAAACGACGCTTTACGCCTTTGAATGTGTTTAATGCCTCACAGGCCACATCAAATGGGATGCCAATATGGTGCGCTGCATAAATAGCGCCCAGGCCATTTTGCATATTATGCTCGCCAAGCAAATGCCAATTGACCATAGCGCCTTCAATCTCAAAGCTACTGCCTATGTCTGTTGTATTTAGTTTCTGAGCAGGCAAGGTCTGATCAGAAGACCACAGGCCTTGCTCAAGCACTTCATTAATTGCTTGTGTATCTTTTGGGTGGATAATCAACCCATCGCTTGGTATGGTGCGAATCAGATGATGGAATTGTTTTTGAATGTCGCTTAGTGAATCGAAAATATCAGCGTGATCAAATTCAAGATTATTAATCACCAAGGTTTTTGGATGATAGTGGATAAATTTTGAGCGCTTATCAAAAAAAGCGGTGTCGTATTCATCGGCCTCAATCACAAAAAAGTTAGAATCGGTTAGGCGTGATGACACGCCAAAATTTTCAACCACACCACCAATGAGAAAGCTGGGATTGTAACCAGCGCACTCAAGTATCCAAGAGAGCATACTTGCGGTGGTGGTTTTTCCATGGGTGCCAGAGATAGCGAGAACCCATTTGTTGTGCAAAACTTCTTCCGCAAGCCATTGAGCGCCGGATGTATAGTGGTGTTGCTTATTAAGGATTTCTTCCACACAAGCATTGCCACGAGATAAAGCATTGCCAATGATAAAGGTATCAGCATTGGGTAAATCTTTAACTTTATAACCGTGTGTATAGTCAATGCCTTGTTCATCGAGTTGAGTGCTCATTGGCGGGTAAACGCCTTGGTCCATACCCGTGACAGTATGCCCAAGTTGTTTGGCAATGAGTGCGAGTGAACCCATGAATGTGCCAGCGATACCAAGAATGTGAACGTGCATTATGAGGCTTGAAAGTTGAGTGAAGCAGAATTGATGCAATAACGCTTGTTGGTTGGTGCTGGACCATCATAGAAGACGTGACCCAGATGGGCATCACAGTTTTTGCATCTGACTTCTACGCGGGTCATGCCGTGAGTGTTGTCTTTGATTAATTGAATGCTATCGGCTTGGGCAATGTCGTAAAAACTAGGCCAGCCAGTACCAGAGTCGAATTTAGTATTGGATAAAAATAGCACTTGATTGCAACAGACGCAGGTGTAATCACCAGTTTCATGATGATCAACGTACTTGCCGGTAAAAGGCAGTTCAGTGCCACATTGTTGCGTGACTCTGAACTGCTCTGGCGTTAGTTTTTTATCCAAATCCATTCGTGTATTATATGGGCATTTAAATCATTTTTTCTCACAACCATGAAAAAGTATTTAGTTGGCGGCGCGGTGCGTGACAGACTACTGGGCATTGCCAATGAGAACACCGAAAAAGATTGGGTGGTGGTGGGCTCGTCGCCCGAAGAAATGCTGGATTTGGGCTATCGTCAAGTGGGCAAAGAGTTTCCGGTATTCTTGCACCCTGGTACACAAGAAGAATACGCTCTGGCTAGAGTTGAGCGTAAAGTGGGTGCGGGCTATAAAGGTTTTGAGTTTGACACATCCAGTGAAGTAACGCTTGAGCAAGATTTGTCTCGACGTGATTTGACGATTAATGCAATTGCCCAAGATGGGAACGATCTGATTGATCCGTTTCATGGACAAAAGGATTTAAGTAACGGCCTATTGCGCCATGTGTCCGGTGCTTTTGGCGAGGATCCTGTGCGTGTGTTGCGCGTGGCTCGATTTGCCGCACGGTTTAAGTCGTTTGGTTTTAAAGTGGCACACAGTACGCATCAACTAATGCAACAAATGGTTAGCTCAGGCGAGGTAGATGCGCTAATACCCGAACGTGTGTTTAAAGAGCTTAATAAGGCCCTGTCTTACGACACGCCGTCAGCATTTTTTAAAGTATTGTCAGCCTGTGGAGCGTTTGGTCGAGTGTTCCCCATGCTGAGTGCTGAAGAGCATCAAACGCACGATAATGAATTTGAGTTTCTGGATCATCTCAAGACTAACAATCCAGCGGTTAAATTTGCCATTTGGTTAAATAAAGAGAGTGTTCAGGCGATTGAAAAATTGTGCAAAGTAATTAAGTGCCCTAAAGAACACGAGCAATTAGCACTGCTCAGTAGTGAGTGGCACCGATTTGCTGATTCATTCATTCAGCACAATGCTGAGGAAATATTTGAATTTTTTGCTAAGACGGATGCACTTAGGCGTAAGGATCGATTTAGGCGTTTATTGTCCGTGTTTGAATTATTAGGCGCTGATACTCGGGCTATTATTCAACTGCAAGATCAGCTGGGCAACATTGATGTTTCAGCGCTGGATAAGAGTGACATTGCACAGGAAATTGTTAATGAAAAAATGAACGTGATTGGGCTATTTCTCGATGCGACAAAGTGAATCGTATTCGCAATATTCGCAAGCATTTTTACTGGGCAGCACTTGCGCTTGTCCTTGTTGAAAATTAAGACTGGTTTTATTGAGTTTTTGTTGCCAGATCTCCAGTTGTTCATCCCACGCCGCGCAGGTCGTTTTCTTATTAGATTGCTTAGGCAGTGAGTCTTTGTCTCTGGACAAGCCTTTGTAGCTGATTTTGTCCGATGCCAATTCAATAAAGCAAATACCCTGTGTTTTGTTAGACAGGGTGTAGATGGGGAGCTGCGGTTCTTTAATGATGTCTCCACACCAATTGCTAACGGATGTCTTGCCAATTTTATAATCAAAAATAATCTGATCGCCGTTTTCCATCTCATCGATTCGATCAAGACGAACATCAAAGGCAAGTCCGGCAATGTCCACCTTGGACTCTTGTTCGGTTGATAGGACCCTAAATTCGTCACGCTGTTTTTCACTAAGAATAAATTGATTGACCAGTTCCAGCAAGCGATTACGCTCTACTTCAATAAAGTTGGATTTTGAATAATTGGTTAATTCCTGATCAACTTTTGATTTGATGATGGCCTTTAAATCTTGATCGTTGCAGGATAACAACTGCTCACGGCAGGATATTTTCTGATAAATTTCCTCCAATACGTTGTGAATTATTTCACCTTGCTCAATTCGGTTAAAGCCAATGTGAGGCGCATCAGAACGTCTGATGTTGAGTCGATGAGTAAAACCTTTAAAGGCGCAAGCCATCTGATTTTTAAGAATGGAAACACCACCAGAAACGTCTTTGTTTGACACTTTGGGTGCTGTTGAATCATTGGTAAACTCTGTTGCAACATGGGCGGTTTTATTTTGAATGGTAGGCTCAACAACGTTGTTAAATTCAATCAGTGGTGAGCCTTGTTGTTCACTTTCATTATGGGTTTGGGCATAACTAAAAATAACTTGATTAGACAAAGCCATCAAGTTATCCGTGGTGTCTTTAGCGTCTTGGGTAATCAGGTCATAATTACTACGAGGTATTTGATGCTTGGTGGCGATGTCAAAAGGAATAAAACGCGGAGAATTTAGAGACGCAGGCAGGAAATCGTTGGTCATACCCAATACCCAGGCGGCATCAAAATACAAGCCCTCGGCTTCCAAGCTACCGAGTATTTGAATGGGCGTTTTGGCAGATTGCGCTTGAAACATTACTTGAGACAGCCAGTTTTTTAAAGCTTCCAAAGCTTGATCAGCGCTAACGGATTTTTCATATTGTGACAAAAGGTTAAGCCCAAGGCTGGTTTGTTGATACTTGTTAAACAGTTGATATTCACTACTATTAAGCACTCTATCGGTTGCAAAGCCCCACGATTGTAAGCGCTGGTTAAAGCTTAACAGCCATTGATCATGACTTTGTTGATGAGAAATTTGACCATCGCTAATGACACGTAGCGTTTGTTCTAATATCGGGCAGTTGGACAAAGAATCCTTGACTTCCCATAGCTTAAAGTTTGTCTTGGATAATGACAAAACCTTATTAACCAATAAAGCTCGAGCTGATTGCTCATTTTGCGCTGAAACAATGTAGGGCGAAGTAATTACCGCATTAAATGTTGTGGCCTTAATGCGATTTTTTTGCAGTTGATTGCTCAATTCTAAAATTGATAATAGGTGCTGAATGAGCGGGTATTTGTCTAATGGAAGCCCTAAAGAAATGTTGTAAGATTTTTTTCCAGTTTCATTCAAAGTGTTGAAAAATACTTGATCAAAAATGGATTTGAATCGATAGTGGAGTTCGTTTAGTTTGGGCGAAACAATTACAATTTGCTTGGATGGATTCGATGCGTGAAGTTCTTTTGCCCATTCAGCCGCACTTTTGATTTCATCTTCAGTGGTTTTGAATATTTTGTTGGTGTGATTACCAGTAGACTGATTAACATTCAAAGTTTGATAGCCAATGGCATTGAGTAGTTGTGATTGCTCTGGAGTGAGTGTTTTAAAGCCACAAACATAGGGCTTGATATGCTTAGTAGCGCTGTCTATGATCAGCATGGATAAATCATTGATGTCGATTAGTTTGTGTTTTAGTTTGGTTTTCTGATAGTCCATCATCCAGGCGCTAAACAGCTCAGAAGTGTCAAAGTGCGATTGTTGTAATTTATCTAAGGGAATCAGATGAGCTTTGCAATAATCATAGTTCTTAATTACCTCGTCCAAGAGTCGGCGCTCAACTTTTTGCCCTAAGCGCGACATTGATTGAGTGATTAAAGTCCTTGATTCGGTACTGGATACCAGTCTTTTGGATGATTGAAAATTGATCGACTCCCAAGTGTTACTTAAGTATTGTTTCCAAGAAAATATTTTAGGAAGTTGAGACGTGCCTTTTTGCAGGCTCCAAGTTTTTTTAAACGCTAAAACTTGACGATTGTTGGCCAAGATAATGACATCTTTAACGGTGATTTTATCCAAATTGGAATTAATCCACATGGCCAAAAAAAGTGTCTAGCCTGGTCCAAAGTTCCTCTAGGCCTTGCTTTTTTAAACTGGAAAATAATTGCACATCGACATAAGGGTGTTGTTCGATTGCCCGCTTGACTTTGAGCCTTGCATTGCTGGCTGCACCTTTTTTAAGCTTGTCTGATTTGGTGAGCAGTATCTGTGTTGGTAAGTTGATGCTAATGCACCAATCGAGCATCATTTGGTCAAAAGGCGTGAGTGGACGACGGCAATCCATTACCAGTACTGCGCCTTTTAGGCATTGCCGCTTATTGAAATACTCGCTCATGTCAATGTGCCACTGTTTTTTAACCCGTTCTGGGACTTTAGCATACCCATAACCCGGTAAGTCAACCAAGCGACGGTTTTGGTCTAATTCAAAAAATACCAAATGCTGTGTTCTGCCAGGTGTACGAGATACTTTGGCTAATTTTTTCTGCAAAGTCAGTGTGTTAATAGCACTTGATTTTCCGGCATTAGAGCGCCCAGCAAAAATCACTTCATAGCCTTGGTCGGGCGGACACCCTTTGAGTGATGGGCATGAAAGTAAGAACTTGGCCTGTTGGTAGGAATTGCGCATTGGTTAAAATAATGTATAATAATTAGTTCGTGGTGTACTAAGCGCCATTATATAACTTTTAGTTTTCAATATAAGGAGAAGAGTAATGAAGAAAATTTTATTAGTAGCAGCTGCAGCTGCATTATCAGTAGGTTCTTTTTCAGTTCAGGCAGACGGCGGACAAATGTACAGCTCATTAGGTTGTTCGGGTTGTCATGGTGCTGGTGGTAAATCAGCAATTCCATCTTACCCATCATTAGCGGGTAAAGATGCAGCATGGACTGTTAAGCAGTTAAAGGATTTCCAATCTGGCGCTCGTAAAGACGCAACAATGAACGCAATGGCGCCAATGGCTGCGGGTCACGAGCAAGCAATTGCAGACTACTTAGCGGGTCAATAAATTACCGGCGGTTTTTTTCCGCTTAGTAATTCTTAGGGTTTAACTTTTAAATCCTATATTATAATATGCCGATATTAAGTATAATATCGGCATATTTTTTTGTAAAAAGGACTAACACATGAATAAATTAGCACTTGCTTTTACTGCTGTATTGGCTTTAATTTCAACAAATGTTTTCGCTTTAGGTAATGCCGCCAGTGGTCAGGAAAAAATAGAAACCTGTACTGGTTGTCACGGTCCTCAGGGCAACGCTATTGTTCCTATTTATCCAAAATTAGCGGGCCAAAGTGAAGGTTATTTATTAAAGCAATTAAGGGATTTTAAATCCGGCGCTCGTAAAGACGGCATTATGCTTGGTATGGTTGCGCCATTAAGCGATGCAGACATGGCCAATATTGCTGCTTATTATGCGGCTCAAACCGTTACAAAGGGTGTGACTACAAAAGACGATGCTGTGTTTGTATTGGGTCAAAAAATTTATCGTGGTGGTAGGAAGCACTTACCTGACCACAGACAAGTAACGGCTTGTATTGCGTGCCATGGTCCTAAGGGTAAAGGTATTCCAACGGCTGGATTCCCATCTTTAGCTTCTCAGAACGCTGCTTATACGGCCAAGCAATTAAAGGCCTTTCGCCAAGATGCACTGAACGCACAAACAGGCGCTACGGCCCATGTCCGAACTAATGATTACGAGAGCATGATGAGAAGAGTCGCTAAAAATTTGACCAATGAAGAAATTAATGCAGTTTCTCAATACATCTTTGGTCTAAATTAAAACGTCGATTTTTAGTTTAAAGGTAATAAAAAAGGCAGTTCCCTGCCTTTTTTATTACGGGTGAAAACACTGCCCTATCAGGTATAATTCACTATTTTTTTAAGTACAACATTTGGATTTATAACAATGAAAACTTCACTAGAAACATTAGACGGCCTTAAAAGATCATTAACCGTTGAACTACCGATTGATATCTTTAAGAAAAAAGCCGATCAGGTATTGCAAAAGATGGCACCACAAGTAGCCATTGATGGTTTTAGAAAAGGCAAGGTGCCTTTGTCTATTCTGCGTAAGCAATTTGGTGCGAATGCCAGTTCAGACGCTGTGAATGAAATTGTAAATGAGACGCTGTCGGATGCATTGACTGAAGTTAAGTCGACACCTGCCGCACAGCCAATGATTACTAAAGTTGATTCGGAAAATAAAACTAATTTTTCTTACACGGTGGAGTTTGAAGTATTTCCTGAAATCAAAGTGGGTGATTTTTCTAAGTTGAAAATTGATCAAACTACCGTTAAGATTACCAAAGCAGATGAAGATAGAACGATGGAAGGCTTAAAAGAGCAATCAATTGAATACAAAGCCGTGAAGCGCAAGTCCAAAGATGGAGATCGTTTAAGTATTGATTTTAAAGGCTTGATAGATGGTAAAGTTTTTGAAGGTGGTGAAGCCACAAATTTTAATATTGTTTTAGGTAAAGGTTCCATGATTGCAGGTTTTGAAGAGGGACTAACGGATGTAGTGGCCGACAAGGCAGTAACGCTGGATTTAGTTTTTCCAAAAGAATATCATGCACCTCAACTGGCAGGTAAAGCCGTTGTTTTTGAAGTTAAAATTAATGAAGTAGCTTCGCCTAAAGTGCCAACATTGGATGCAAAATTTGCCAAGAAATTTGGCGAAAAAGACATGGATGCTTTACAAAAGAGCATGAAAGAACAAATGCGAGTTGAGATTGATAATCGTCTTTCTAACCAAAACAAAGACGCTATTTTCAATGCTTTATTAATGGCGAATGAATTTGATGTCCCACAAGGCAGTGTTGATAACGAAGCTCGAAATCTATTAAGTGAAATGGAAGCTCGTATGGAGCAACAAGGCATGCCATCTAAAGGCGGTAGCTTGCCAGCCTCCACGTTTAATGGTGAGGCCACGAGACGTGTTAAATTAGGCTTATTGGTGAGTCAAATTGCCAGTGATAATAATTTCGTTGCCAGTAAAAAACAACTTGATGAAAAATTAGAAGAAATGTCACAAGCGTATGGCGAAAACTCTCAGCAAATGGTAGACTATTACAACGAAGACCCTACTAGACTATCGAGTATTGAATTATTAGTCGTGGAAAAGATGGTGTCAGATTTGGTTTTAGAAAAGGCAAAAGTGACTTCTAAGAGTAAGAAATTTCAAGAAGTAACACAACCACAGGCATAAATGACAATACAGAATTTAAATCAAATCCCAATGGTGGTAGAGCAATCTGCCCGAGGCGAGCGCGCCTATGATATTTATTCTCGGCTTTTAAAAGAGCGCGTTGTTTTTTTAGTAGGCCCGGTAGAGGATTACATGGCCAATGTCATTGTTGCTCAATTGTTATTTTTAGAATCTGAAAATCCTGATAAAGACATTCATTTGTACATTAATTCACCAGGTGGTTCGGTTTCAGCCGGTTTGGCAATTTACGATACCATGCAATTCATTAAGCCAGACGTTTCAACGCTGTGTATTGGCCAAGCGGCAAGTATGGGTGCATTGTTATTAACGGCTGGTGCTAAAGGCAAGCGCTTTGCATTGCCACACGCAAGATGTATGATTCACCAACCATTAGGCGGTTTTTCAGGTCAAGCGAGTGACATTGATATCCATGCAAAAGAAATTTTAAAAGTAAGAGAAAGACTGAATCTTATTTTGAAAAACCACACGGGTCAGAATCTTAAGACCATCCAAAAAGATACCGATCGGGATAACTTTATGTCGGCTGATGAAGCATCTCAATACGGGTTAATCGACAAAGTACTTACTAAGCGTTAAGAGGTCAAGACTATGGCAGAAAACATCGAAGATCTTCACTGTTCATTTTGTGGCAAGGCGAAGTCTGAAGTTGATCGTTTAATTGCCGGTCCTGGTGTTTACATTTGTAATGAATGCATTGAATCTTGCCATGATTTGATCCAAGAACAAGCTTTGAAAGAGGTTGTTGATGAGCATCAAGACTGGGATTACACGCCTAAAGAATTAAGAGATTTTTTAAATGAGTACGTAATAGGGCAGGATCATGCCAAAAAAGTATTGTCTGTAGCAGTTTACAATCATTATAAGCGTTTACAAAGTGGTTACATTTCTAATGATGTTGAGTTAGATAAATCCAATATTTTGATGATTGGCCCTACCGGCTCAGGAAAAACACTATTAGCACAGACCTTGGCTCGTATTTTAGACGTTCCCTTTACAGTGGCTGATGCAACTACCTTGACAGAGGCGGGTTACGTGGGCGACGATGTTGAAAATGTTATTAAGAGCTTATTGTCTCGTTGCGATTTTGATCCTGAGCGCGCTGAGCGCGGTATTATCTTCATTGATGAAATTGATAAAATTTCTCGTCGTTCTGATTCGCCATCAATCACACGTGACGTTTCTGGTGAAGGCGTGCAACAAGCCATGCTCAAACTGATCGAAGGGACCGTTGCTTCAGTGCCACCACAAGGTGGGCGCAAACACCCTAATCAAGAAACCATTGATGTCGATACCTCAAAGATTTTATTTATTTGTGGCGGTGCATTTGATGGTTTGGATAAGATTATTGGCAAGCGTGTTGAAAAATCTACGGGTATTGGTTTTTCTGCTGCGGTCAAGGATCAAAGTAAGGAAAAAACACTCAGTGATTTATTTGACTTAATTGAGCCAGAAGACTTAATAAAATACGGATTAATCCCAGAATTAGTAGGAAGACTTCCGGTGCAAACATCATTGGGCGAATTGGATGAGGATGCGTTGATTCAAATTTTAACCAAACCTAAAAATTCAGTAATCAAGCAATTCAAGGAGGTGTTTTTAATGGAAGGTGTTAAGTTAACTTTCAAAAAGCCCGCTTTGTCAGCCATTGCAAAGTTGGCCATTAAGCGCAAAACAGGTGCTAGAGGATTGCGCTCAATCATTGAAGACTTATTGCTAGACACTATGTTTGATTTACCTTCAATGGAAAGTGTGATGGAAGTTGTTATTGACAAGGAAGTTGTTGAAAAGAAAAAAACACCATTAATGCTGCATAAGTCTGAAAAAAAATCTAAAAAAGCCAGTTAATCCTATTGGAATTATTTGATCGTCAAAAAGACTCGGTTGGCCAGGGTGAGAAAACATTACTGGTTTATGTTGAACTGCCTAGTAATAGACACATACACAATGGTTTAGACGAATTTTTAGAGTTGGCTAATTCTTCTGGTTTGGACGTTGTTCAAGCACTCAAGGTTAATCGTAACACAGCTACGGCTCAATATTTTATTGGCTCTGGAAAAGTTGATGAAATTGCAGAATTGGTTAAAGAGCATGAAATCGATTTGGTCATCTTTGCTCCAGAATTAACACCTTCACAAGAAAGAAATTTAGAAAAAAAACTCAACTGCCAAGTGATGGACCGAACCGGTCTGATTTTGGATATTTTCGCCCTAAGAGCACAGTCATTTGAAGGAAAATTACAAGTGGAGCTGGCTCAACTTAGGCATTTGTCGACTCGATTGGTTAGGGGCTGGACTCACTTAGAAAGACAAAAAGGTGGTATTGGCTTACGAGGACCGGGTGAGACGCAATTAGAAACTGATAAGCGTTTGATTGCTGTACGTATTAAAAATATAACCAAGCGTCTGGACAAAGTACATAAGCAACGCGATTTAGGGAGAAAATCTCGCGTTAAAAGCGAGTTACCTATGATCGCTTTAGCGGGTTATACCAATGCAGGAAAGTCCACCTTGTTCAATGCACTAACCAAGGCAGAGGTCTTTGCAGATGACCGATTATTTGCCACGTTGGATTCCACCATTAGGCGCGTGATCTTACCTGCTTCTGGTGAAGCCGTTATTGCCGATACCGTGGGCTTTATTCAAGACCTTCCTCATGAGCTTGTTGCTGCATTTAAATCCACATTAGAGGAAACTCGTCGTGCTAACGTACTACTTCATGTGGTGGATGCTTCAGACGAATACAATCTGGAAAAGATTGACCAAGTGGAAGACATCATCAATGAAATTGATGCGAATAAAATCCCTAGTATTTTAGTGATGAATAAAATTGATCGTTTGGAAAATTTTAAACCAAGAATTGACCGCGACAAAGATGGGCGTATTTATCGTGTTTGGATTTCAGCTCAAAATGGTGATGGGATTGATTTGTTATATCAAACCTTGGCTGAACAGCTTAGTGGTATGATGACACGAGCTAAAATACAACTGGATGTGAATGCGGCCTACATTCGTAGTGAAATTCATAATATTGGCTATATACACAATGAAAAGGTGGATGATTTTGGGCAGTGGATACTTGAAATTAACGTCACGAATCACTATCTATCTAAATTATTACATAAACAGGGCGTTAAGCTATTATGGGAACAGAAGCCACAGCAGAGATAATTGATTTAAACAAGGAACGCGTTCCATTGTTGCCACTTAGAGATGTGGTGGTTTTCCCGCACACAGTGATGCCACTTTTTGTTGGCAGAAAAACTTCTGTGAACGCTATTACTCAGGCCATGGGTAGCAATAAGTACATTTTCTTACTGACTCAAAAAGATGAAAAAGTCCAAGACCCTGTTCATGCAGATTTGTATAGAGTGGGCACACTGGCTACTATTTTGCAAATGTTAAAATTACCCGATGGGACTATCAAAGTTCTTGTGGAAGGCGTGAAACGCGCTAAGGTTGAAGAGTTTTTTGAATCCGATGAATTTTCAGAAGTTTTAGTGAGCGAGTTTATGCTTGAATCCAGTGAAGACACTGAAATTAAAGCGATGATGAGACTTGCGCTTGAGAGTTTTGAGTCCTACATTAAGTTGAATAAAAAAATACCCGAAGAAGTCCTCAGAGCGTTGCAAGAAATCAGCGATGTTGAGCGTTTTAGCGACGTTATTATTGCCAATTTAAATCTTAAAATTGATGAAAAACAGTCATTATTAGAAGGTGATAGGGCTAAGGATCGATTGGATAAAATTCTGTTAGTTCTTCAAGGTGAAATTGATGTGTTGGGCGCTGAGCGCAAAATTCAATCTCGCGTTCGCAAACAAATGGAGTCCAATCAAAGGGATTATTATTTGAATGAGCAAATGAAATCCATTCAAAAAGAATTAGGCCAAGCTGAAGATGAAAATGAAATCGAAGATCTTCAGGCTAGTATTAAAAAAGCAAAAATGCCCAAGCATGCGAAGGAGAAGGCCCAAAGCGAGTTAAAAAAACTGTCACGCATGTCGTCCCAGTCATCCGATGCTTCCATTATTCGCACCTACATTGAAAATTTATGTGAGGTTCCGTGGAAAAAACAAACGCGTATTAATAAAGATTTAAACAAAGCACAAAAAATTTTAGACAATGATCACTATGGTTTGCATAAAGTAAAGGAGCGCATTTTAGAGCACTTGGCAGTCCAAACTCGTGTGACTCATAATAAGGCTAATATTCTGTGCCTTGTCGGCCCTCCTGGTGTTGGTAAAACATCTTTGGGAGAGTCCATCGCTAAAGCAGTTAATCGTAAATACGTGCGCATGGCACTTGGTGGTATTAGAGATGAGGCTGAGATTCGTGGCCACAGACGTACCTACATTGGTGCAATGCCAGGATCAATCGTGCAAAAGATGCAAAAGGTAGGCGTTAAGAATCCATTATTTTTACTCGATGAAATTGAAAAAATGGCTTCTGATTATCGAGGTGATCCATCCTCAGCAATGTTGGAGGTGCTAGATCCAGAACAAAATCATACGTTTAATGATCACTACATAGAGGTGGATTACGATCTTTCTCAGGTGATGTTTGTGGCAACGGCCAACTCACTTGATCTGCCGCAGGCGTTATTAGATCGTATGGAAATTATTGAGTTGTCGGGTTATACCGAAGATGAAAAGGTGCAAATTGCCAAGCGTCATTTAGTAACAAAAGCCATGGAAAATAACGGCATTAAATCCAGTGAAATTGATTTTAAAGATTCTGCTATTTTAGACATTATTCGTTATTACACACGTGAAGCAGGTGTTCGTAGTTTGAATAGAACCATCAGCACTATTTGTCGAAAAGTGGTTAAAGAAGTGGTGCTTAAAAAACGAAAAAGTAGAGCCATTATTAATGCTAAAAGTTTGCCAAAATTTTTAGGTGTGAAAAAATTCCGCTACGGACTGGCGGAAGAGAACAACCAAATTGGTGAAGTAACTGGTTTAGCATGGACATCGGTTGGCGGTGATCTTCTTACTATTGAAGCAACGGCCTATAAAGGCAAGGGTAAGCTGAATTACACAGGCCAATTAGGTGATGTGATGAAAGAATCAATTCAGGCGGCAATGAGTGTTGTGCGTACGCGAGCAAAAGAATTAGACATTGCCGATGATTTCCAAGAAAAGTTAGATATTCATATTCACGTGCCTGATGGCTCGACCCCTAAAGACGGCCCAAGTGCAGGTGCAGCGATGTGTACTGCGTTAGTGTCTGTGCTTACAGGCCGTAAAGTTAAGGCTGATGTAGCAATGACGGGTGAAATTACTCTTCGTGGTGAAATCACCCCAATTGGCGGTCTTAAAGAAAAAATGCTGGCAGCACTGCGTGGTGGTATCAAAACCGTGATCATCCCTGATGATAACGAACGTGAACTTTCAGAAGTACCTGAAAAAATTAAAGGCAACCTTAATGTGATTAAAGTAAAGTGGATTGACGAGGTGCTGGATATTGCTTTAGAGAAATAGTTTTTACCTTTATTTATAAAGTTAAGGTCACTCCTCTTTGTTTATTTAAATAATTTGGAGTGACTGCCAACTCTGGCTAGAGCCAATTCTAATATGTTCTATCAATTTTATAAATCAGCAATAAATCTGGCTCTATATGGCAACTCCCTACACTTAACAAAATTTCCCTCCAATCTATGATCTTTGTATTTAATATCAAGCTTGTTACCAATAGCTAAATTAGTAACCACCTCTTTTAAAAGTAGTTTGTCAGAATCTGATAGCTTCTTATAGTCTTTCTTAAAGCCGACTTATCTCTAAATTTGTTGGAGCACCATGGAAGCAATTTAAGAAAGCACCTTAAATTGATTTATAATAAGGTTTTTTTAAAATAAAAAAAATATTTTAAGCAATCAAACTGGCATTTTTATTTAATGATGAACGAACACTTATTAATACAAATTGTTTTGTTACTCGCCATTGCAGTAATGACGGTTTCTATATCGCGTCGTTTGCATTTTCCACCTATTTTAGGCTACATTATTGTCGGTGTTATTGTTGGTCCAAATGGATTTGGATTTATTGATAAAGCAGAGAATATTGAGCTTTTGGCTGAATTTGGTATTGTGTTTTTATTATTTGCAATTGGTTTGGAATTTTCTATTGGACAAATGATAGCCATGCGCAGACAAGTGTTTGGCATGGGTGCTGTACAGGTTTTTGTAACCGTTACCGTGATTTATTTGATTGCTTATTTGGTAGGTTTGGACACAAATACCAGTATTGTTATTGCGAGTGCTTTTGCGCTTTCTTCAACTGCCATTGTGATTAAGCAATTAACTGAACAATCTGAAATTAGATCTAGGCATGGTCGTTCTGCACTGGGTATTCTTATTTTCCAAGACATTATGGTTATTCCATTATTGATTCTTATTCCTGCTTTGGCAATAAGCAGCGATGGTAATGGCATATCTTGGGTATTAGGTACAGCCTTGTTAAAAGGTATATTTGTGGTTGTTTTAATTCACATGATTGGTAAATATTTACTTAAGCCGTTATTTCATGAAGTGGCCAGCGCCAAGTCTCAAGAGCTTTTTACGTTAACGGTTTTAACCGTTGCATTAGGCGCAGCAGCCTTTACTGAAGAAATGGGGCTATCGATGACACTGGGTGCTTTTTTGGCAGGCACAATGCTTAGTGAAACCGAGTACCGGCATCAGATTGAAGCAGACATTCGACCTTTTCAGGATATTTTACTAGGGCTATTTTTTGTCACTATCGGTATGTCGATTTCTATTGAAATATTAACCCAATATTTTTTGGTTATTATGCTGATTACTTTGGCAATTATTTTGATTAAAGGAGGAATCCTTTACATGACTGCCCGATTATTTTGTAAAGAAGGCGGGGTATCTTTGCGCATTGCCTTGTCTTTGTCGCAAGTGGGAGAATTTGGCTTAGTATTGTTAAGCTTGGCTTTTTCGTTTGATTTACTACCGAATGAAACGGGTAATATTTTATTAACTGCCGCGGTCTTGAGTATGTCATTAGCGCCATTTATAATTAAATTCAATGGCAGAATTGCAAAATTTATACATAAAGACTCTTACTCTAACAATCATCAAGAAATTGAAAATGTTATTATTGAAGAAAGTAAACACTTGAGTGATCATGTTATTTTGTGTGGATTTGGCCGTGTTGGTCAAACAGTTGAGCGTTTTTTGCGCAAGGCAAATCACCTATTTGTTGTGCTGGATATGGATATTAAGCGTGTGCATGAGGCTCATGATGCGGGTGAGGCGGTTTATTATGGTGACGCCGCTAAACAAAGTGTTTTAATGGCGGCAGAAATTAATAAAGCCAAGGTGATGATTATTACCTTTAGTGATTTTCATGCGACGTTAAAAATCATCAAAACCACTAGACGAATCAATAAAGACATACCTATTTTGGTGCGCACATTAGATGATTCACATCTTAATGAATTGTTTGAAGCAGGAGCAACTGAAGTGATTCCTGACACCTTTGAATCTAGTATTATGCTGGCTTCACATTTGATGTTAATGATTGGTCAACCAGCAAGTAAAGTGTTAAGGCAGACGCGCCAAATTCGTCAAGATCGTTATAAAATTCTTGAAAATTTTTATCCTGGTGAGGATGACAATCCGATGGAACAACATCAAGTGATGAAGGGTATTATTCATAGTGTATTGGTTGAAGGTTCGATGCATGCCATTGGTCATCGATTAGAAGACTTAGATCTTGAAAATTATAATGTCAAGGTTGAGGCGATTAAGCGCGGACATGTTAGAGGTGAAAACCCTTCTGGAGAAACCCGAATTCGTGACGATGATCATATCGTGCTGAGTGGTTTGATTGAGGATATTGAGCGTGCCGAAAAGTATTTGATTGCAGGCTAATTAGATTATTCTGGCGCTATACTTTAAGAGATTTTCCTTATTTTAGCGTAATAAAATCCATCAAATTCATGGCTAGGGAGTTGTTGTTTGCCAACAAAGCTATCAATGCCCCAATCTAGATTAGTCTTGATTTCTTCAGCATCCGGGTGGGACTCTAAAAAATGAGTGATTTGATCTTCGTTCTCAGATTTTAGAATCGAACAAGTTGCGTACAACAACACGCCATCGGGTTTGAGCATCGACCAAAGATTGGCTAATATTTTCGCTTGAAGTTTCACTAAATTAGTGATGTCTTTAGGCTTTCTGAGTAGTTTGATGTCGGGATGTCTACGAATAACACCTGTAGCCGAACATGGTGCATCGAGTAATATTTTGTTAAATAATTCACCATCCCACCAATCTTGTTGCTGGGCATTACCTTTAATTATCTCGATATTATCAATATTAAAACGTTGAGTATTTTGTTTGACTCTTTCTAAGCGCTCTGAACTATTGTCAAGCGCCACAATCGTGGCATTTGGTGCTAATTCACATAAATGCGTGGCTTTACCACCTGGTGCGCTACAAGCATCCAAAATAACATCATTATTTTTAGGATCAAGTAAGTTCGCTGCTAATTGGGCGGAGGCATCTTGAACATAGCAGGATCCACTTTCAAAATCGGGTAGATCGTACACACTCATCGGCTTATCAAGAATCAGTGCTTGAGGTGTAATCTCTAGTTTGTTTGATTGGACATTCTCATTAGCAAGACTCTGCTGATAATCATCAACTGAAGACTTCGGATGAACGCGAATGGTCATTGGTGCCTGGGTATTGTTTTGCGTGAAAATCTGCTCAAAATCATCAGGATAATTTTGTTTGATTTTTTTAACTAGCCAAGTTGGGTGAGAATAATGCGTTTGTGCTAGCAAGCTATCTTTGTCACGATCGATTTGCCTGAGTATGGCATTAACCAAGCCTTTGGCCCAAGTTTTATCTAGAAAGTTAAGTGTATCAACCGTTTCAAAAATACTGGCATGAATGGCAACTTTGGAATACAGGATTTGATAAGCGCCTAATAGCATTAGGCAGTGAATGTCTAAATCTTCTTTTTCTAGGGAATGGTTGAGCAGATCGGTAACAATATCATTAAGCTGATGATAAAAGCGAATAGTGCCAAATACTAAAGATTTAGCCAGCGCATCATCTTGATCAGGATAAACAAACGAGGATAGAGATCGTTTGTCTAAAACAACCGAACAAATTGCATCTAGTGCAACAGCTCGTGTATTAGACTTATTGGTATTTTGCAAGTGAGCGTTTTATTTCTTTTAACAGCGCTTTTGGCTTAACGTAGCCAGGTATGTTGTCGCCATTTTCAAAGAAGATAAATGGCGTACCGGTGACGTTGAGCTTTTTCGCTAAAATTAAGTGATCAATAACTGGATTTGTGCATTCGTTTAGTGTGTTGCCTTTTTGTATCATGCCCCTGTCCATCGCTTGTTTTTGGTCGTCGGCACACCAGATAGCGACAGAGCGGTAGTAAGACTTAGTGTTTACACCTGAGCGTGGAAAGGCTAAATATTTCATGGTAATACCTAGTTTATTGAGTGCGGCAACGTCTTTGTGTAATTTACGGCAAAATGGGCAGTCCACATCGGTAAACACATTGATAACGTGTTGTTCATCATCGGCTTTGTAAATCACCTTTTCATCGTCAGTTGTTGTAGCTAATATCTCTTTAGCCAGACTTGATAATCGAGATTGCGTAAGATTTTTTCGTGTTTTTAGGTCAATCACTTCCCCCTGAGCTAAATAACGACCGTCTTCTGAAATGTAGATGACGTCTAATCTTGGGCTCCTCAGAATGACTTCGTACAAGCCCTTGAAAGGCGTAGGATTTATATCTTGCTCGGTGACGTTAGGAAAGTAGGCGTTAACGCCTGCAATAATGTTATTTTTATCAGCCAAAGCGCTGTTGGATAATAAGGTGAGTGCAATGAGTAATGATTTAATCATGATAAAGAATTCTGTTTTAAAATGAATAAATTTTACCTATTTAGGTACAATTGCGCCATTGTATTTATTAAGGTATTTTCAATAGGATTATTATGGAATTTTCATTGACCAATCAAACCGTCCAAAATTTTGACGGAGACTGTGCTGTATTGTTTGCCTTTTTGGATAAAAGCAATGATGATCAAGCTATTCAGGCCCTCATTAATCTAAACCACTTTAAGGCAAAAGTTGGAAAAAAACTCAGCCTTAATTTTGTTGATGGCTTCAAGGTCAGCAGGGTTATTGTGCTAGGTTTGGGTGAGGCAGAATTGAGCGCTAAAAATTATGCAAAGGCACTGATTTCATTAACAGACACACTGGAAGGTGAAAAGGTTAAGAGTGCTCTGATAGAAGAAGTTAATGTCGATGGTTACGATCAGTCGTGGGTGCACAAAACTACCGCTAGAGTCATGCAAAATTCAATCTATCAAATTGAAAAAGTTGGTACTGATGGTGTAGAAGAAAGTTCGATTGAAAATATTGCCATTCAATCAAACAGTGACAATGCGTATGAATTATTACAAGGGCAGGCTGTTGCGGTTGGCATGGCGTTGACTCGTCATCTTGGTGATTTACCATCCAATGTTTGCACCCCTACTTATTTGGCAGATACGGCTCAGTCTTTAGCTAAAGAATTTGATCTGGATTGTGAAGTGCTGGAAGAGTCTGACATGTCAAAGTTAGGCATGGACTCTTTATTGTCAGTTTCTAAAGGTTCGATAGAGCCACCAAAGCTAATCAGTTTGAGTTATAAAGGCAATGGCAATGCTAAACCCATTGTGTTAGTGGGTAAAGGTGTGACGTTTGACAGTGGTGGAATTTCTCTTAAACCCGGTGCTGGTATGGACGAGATGAAATACGATATGTGCGGTGCAGCGTCTGTCCTCGGTACAATGAAGGCCATAGCGCAGATGAAGTTGAATGTTAATTTGGTGGTGGTGGTGCCAGCGGTTGAAAACATGCCAGCGCACAATGCATCAAAACCAGGTGATGTGGTCAAAAGTATGTCAGGGCAAACCATTGAAATTTTAAACACCGATGCCGAAGGGCGTTTAATTTTGTGCGATGCACTCACTTATGTTGAAAAATTTGACCCCGAGGCGGTGATCGATGTAGCCACGTTAACGGGTGCAGTGATTGTCGCCTTAGGTAAGCACAACAGTGGTTTGATGAGTAACGATCAGGCTTTGGCCGATGATTTAATCAGTGCATCAAAAGTAGCATTGGATGGCACTTGGCAATTGCCTATCGAAGATGAGTACGATGAGCAGTTAAAATCAAATTTTGCTGACATGGCTAATATTGGTGGCCGTGAGGCCGGCACCATTACGGCGGCGTGTTTTTTAGCGCGCTATACCAAAGATTATCGCTGGGCGCACTTAGACATCGCAGGCACGGCTTGGGTAAGTGGCAGTAAAAAAGGTGCAACGGGTCGTCCTGTGCCATTACTAACACAATACGTTTTGGACCAGGTTAATTAAGGAAATCTTATGTCAAGTTTTGAAAACGTCACCATCACAAAAGAAGCCAATGTTTATTTTGATGGCAAAGTAACTTCGCGTACCGTTGAGTTTACTGATGGTAGTAAAAAAACTTTGGGCATTATGATGCCCGGTGATTATGAATTTAGCACTGATGACAATGAGTTAATGGAAATTCAAGCAGGTGAAATAGATGTTCTGTTGCCAGGTGAATCTCAGTGGCAAACTTTTAGCAAGGGTAGTTCATTTGAAGTGCCTAAAAATTCAAGCTTTAAATTAAAAGTCAAAGAAGTGACTGATTATTGTTGTTCTTACTATTAACTAGGTTTCGTTATAGGCAAGGCCTATGACGAATTACGATCTAGCCAAACACCTAAGCCTTGGGCGCAAATTTCTAAATCCCCTTTAAACAGTTTAACTTGTTGCGTTTCATCGAGATTCACCCCGTGATCAGTGGAAATCGCTAGCAAATAGTCTAACAAGTGTTCTTTTATGGCCTTGTGTCGAGATTCACTGTGTTTTAATTTTTCAGAAATTTTAACAAATCCATCGATGTGCTGAATGAGCATGTTGGCAGAATGCTGAGTGAATTCAATGCGATTGAAGTGTGTTAAATAAGCGTATTTTGGTTTAAAACTCATTAAGCGCTCAATGGTGTTTTTCCAAATAATTGGGTCGAATTGTACTGGTGTGGTTGGAGGGAAGATTAATTCACCTTGGTCGGTATCAAATTCTCGATAACTCACACCCAGTGTGTCGCCACTAAAAAATCCTTGTGAAGCTTGATCCCAAATGCAAACATGGTGGCGCGCATGGCCAGGGGAATCGATAAACTCTAATGTTCGATTGCCAAGGGTGATTTCATCACCGTCTTTAGCAATTACGATTCGATCTTCAGGAATTGGTATTAAATCTCCCAAGAACTGCTTGAAGAACAATTCTCCATAAACATCAATCACCCCTTTGCGCAATTTTGAAGGATTGATCAAATGTTGTGCCCCGCGTTCATGCACATAGACAGTGGCATTAGGTAAATACTTTATCAGCTCGCCAGCGCCACCAGCATGGTCTAAGTGAATGTGTGTGAGTAAGACGCAATCAACATTTTCACGTGGAATGTTGTTGGCATCGAGTGTAGCAAGTAGTGTTGGTACGGATAGATGGCAACCCGTATCAACGAATGCAGCTCGATCATTGTCTTTAATCAGATAGGCGGCCACAAAATCTTTGCGCATATGCTGCGTATCAATACAAGTGATGCCAAATTCTAGGTTGTGATAAATTGGATTCATATTTGTATTATGTATAAAAAAACCGCCCAAAAGGGCGGTTTTTAACAATTAAGAAAGTGATTTAGAAATCACCCTCTGCGCCACCCATTTGAATAGCAGTAATCGTACGCTGTACGTTTAAAGCTTTTTCAAGTAAGTAGTCTGGTAATGGAGAACCACCATAGATCATTGCATTCATGTCTAATGTGTAAAGCCATCTGTCACCTTCTTTACCGTTTGTGTCAAAGTGCTTTTGATCTTCGATTAGTGCTAATCGACAAGGTAAGTAGGCAGAAAATGCATCTGAATGTTGAACCATAGTCATCGCTGTGCGCGGTGCACAGTATTGGTAGATTTTAAGGAATCTTTGCTTTTCACCCGTTTGTAATTCAACCATTTCTGAAAGTGGCAACATGCCAACAGAACGAATGCCTTCAGCCGTTGCAATGCTTTCCATTGCTTCTTCAACGTCTTCGTTTGTAACATCCTTTGCAATTTTAATTTTAACAATAGATGCTTCAGTGATATCGCCAGTATCCAGCAAGGTATTGGTCATTGGCATGTAAACCTTTTCCATTGATAATGGATGCAGTTTTGGCGAGACCATCTCGCTAATGACTTTACTGGTGACGCCGTATTTCGCTTGAAGTGACACACCGTAGTAAACAGCAATAGCACCGATAATAATCAGTACCCATTTGACTAAATTAATAATTCCACTCATTTTCTTCTACTCCTCTAATTAAAAAAAACATCAAGAACTTCGAATTTTATCACTCTTATAGTCTTTGTGGTGCAAATTTATACCACTCTATAAACCATTGAAGACAATGTTGGTTAAACTTACTACGCCGACAACCTTTCCGTTGTCTAATAAATTGCCGAGAAGCTTTTTTCATGTGTTGATTTTAGTGTTTTATTTTTATAAGTGAGAAATTTACAATTCTTCTTCAAAGATTGCATAATATCTAATCATGAAGGACGTTGTATTAATTAATGGAAAAAAACAATCAAAACTCAGTGTGTTTAGTCGAGTCACACAGTTTGGCGACGGGCTGTTTGAAACTTGTTTGATTAAAGATGGAAGGTTGTTATTTTGGTCTGAGCATTTTTCCAGATTAGAAAAAGGGCGTGAAAAACTAAAAATCAACAAAGTTGAGTCAGCACTTTGGCTTAAAGACGTTGCTAAGGCATTATCAATTTCTAGACTGGATAATGCCGTTGTAAAAATTATTCTTTCACGTGGTGAAAGTCTTAGAGGGTATGGATTTGATCAAGACATAATACCAAATCGAATCGTCATTGTATCTGGTTTGCCCGAACAAATTCCAGAGCAATATTCATTATCATTATGCCAAAGTGGCTATTCAACCAATCGATTGTTGTCTGGTATTAAGCACAGTAATCGTCTTGAACAAATAATGGCCAGATTCGACATGAGTACGAATGAATGCATCATGTTGGATGACAGTGGTTACGTGATTTCTACAACGCAAGCTAATATTTTTTCGATTAAATCCAATGTACTGTTAACGCCAGCTTTAGATGAGTGCGGCATTGAGGGGACGCGACGAAAAGTTATTCTTGAGCTGGCCCGTGAACTAGGTCTACAAGTTGAAGTTGGTGCATTGTCCATTAATGAGTTACTTGAATCTGATGAGGTGTTTATCACCAATAGCGTGATTGGCATTAAGTCAGTTAGTAAGATCAATCAGCAATCTTTTGATTTGCACACAACCACCGAAAAAATTAAACACGCTTTCTTTTCTTTACAAAAGTTAAGCGCTTCATCGCAAGTAATTGAAACTCGAAAGTCTGTTGCAAGCTGGGCCATTGCACTGAGTGTAGTTTTTGTGTTTAGCTACCTCCTTTCGCTAAAAGATGTTCGGGTGAATGAGTCTGTAATTTATCAATTATCGTCAGGATCAAATATTCACACAATTTCCGTTGAATTGGAAAATTTGAACCACATTAGTTCGAGTCGATATTTTGTATTTTTGGCTAAAATACTTGGTTTGGATAATGAAATAAAGCAAGGGTACTATGAACTAATACCCGATATGAGCGTTGGTACTTTGCTTAATAATTTTGCTTTAGCTAAGGTAGCCACTAGACAAATTACCTTGGTTGAAGGGAAAACAATCAAAGACTACTATCAGCAATTAAGTAAGCATACCGCACTTAAGCACCAGAATAATTTTTATCAAACCATGAATTCAGTTGGCATCAGTCTGCCTTACGAAGGAAGATTCTGGCCAGACACTTACCGAGTTAATTACGGTGATAGTGTACTGAGTGTTTTTAAAAGGGCAAATAAAATAATGCAAGAAAAACTAGACACTGCATGGCAAGGTCGGCAAAAAAATCTAGCTTTAAAGAATGCTAATGAAGCATTAATTTTGGCATCTTTAATTGAAAAAGAAACCGCTCACCATGCAGAAAAGTCTCAGATTGCAGGCGTGTTTATGAATCGTTTGCGAAAAGGCATGCGATTACAAACCGACCCTAGTGTGATATACGCCTTAGGAGAGAAGTATCTTGGCAGATTAACAAAAAAAGATTTACGTTTTAACAGTCCTTACAATACTTATCGAAACAAAGGCTTGCCCCCTAGTGCTATTGGTTCAGTGGGCAATGAATCATTAAATGCGGCCACACACCCGCTGGCCACTGATGCGCTTTATTTTGTTGCAAAAAAAGACGGAACACACGCCTTTGCTAAAACTTATCAGCAACATCGACGCAACATTGAAAAATATTTAAATTAAAATACCGATTATGCAAAAAGGTAAATTTATCACCATTGATGGCGTTGAAGGTGCGGGCAAGAGTACGCAAATTAATTTCATATGTGGTTATCTAAAAGACAAAGGCATTAATGTGGCGCTTACTCGTGAGCCCGGAGGAACTGAATTGGGCGAGAAAATTCGCACGTTGTTATTAAGTCCAAAAACCAAATCAATGCATTCAGACACAGAACTGTTGTTGATGTTTGCCGCTAGAAATGAACACATTCATGCAAAAATTATGCCAATTTTAGAAAAAGGTGATTGGGTGTTGAGTGATCGTTTTACCGATGCTTCTTACGCTTATCAAGGCGGTGGTAGAGGGCTGGATGTGGACCGTATTGCCAAATTAGAAGAATGGGTACTGCAAGACTTCACTCCAGACATGACTTTATTATTAGACGTTCCGGTTGAGCTGGGAATGTCACGTGTTGAGTCTCGAGGTGAAAAAGATCGTATAGAACTTGAAGACATGGATTTTTTTAACAGAGTTCGAGATGCTTATATTTCTAGATCTAAGCAATTTCCAGATCGAATTAAGTTGATCGATTCTTCAGAAACGGTAGAACACACTAAAGAGCAAATTAAGATAATTTTGGATTCCTTATGATTCTTCCTTGGCACAAAAAACCGTTCGCAAAGCTTAAACAAATGATTGATCAAAATCACTTACCTCATGCGTTACTCATTACTGGAAGTGAGCAAATGGGTAAATTTGAACTCATGCAACAATTGGTAAAAACACTGTTGTGCGAGGAAGAAACTTGCGATCAATGTGTTTTGTGTCGTGCCATCTCTAAAGACAACCCGAAGCAAGCACTGGATGATTCCGTGTTGATTCGCCGTTCTCATTACCCTAACATGGTGTATTGTCGTACTGAAGTTAATGACAAAGGCGTGGAATCAAAGAACATTAGAATTGACCAGATTCGTGCTTTTTGTGAAGCACTCAATAAAACGGCTGATAATTTACAAATTGGTGTTTTATTTTATGCAGACCAGATGAACATTAGTGCAGCTAATAGCTTGTTAAAAACCTTGGAAGAGCCAAGAGAAAATACTCTGATTATTCTATTGGCTCATGACCCAAAAAATTTGCCAGCGACGATTTTGTCTCGTTGTCAGAGTGTGCACATACCACCTGCCTATGATCAAGAAACTGAGGCTTGGCTTGCACAACGTATTGGCGAAGCGCAACACACAGATTTTGACGTAACTCAACTTCTGGAGCACACTCACGGTGTCCCGTTTAAAGTGTTATCAGAGCTTTCTGGCGATGGTTTTATTCATTATCAACATTGGCAAAATCAGTTGTTAGACATTGCTGCCCATCCTTTAATGATCAACCAATTAGAAGATTTTGAAGGTAACGAAGTTGCCGTGTTGAATTGTCTGCAAAATTTAGTGATTGAGGGAATTAGACTAAAAACTTTGAATCATGAAGGTGGCTTAATAGAGCTGAATAAAGTGGTTAAGGGAGTTGATTCTGATTTTTTATTTAAGCTATTGAGTGATATTTATCATGCGCTTGGTTTGTCAAAAACCAACGTGAACATCAAATTATTATTGGATAATATCTTAATTGTGTGGTCGCACATTACTCACTTGAAGCGCTACCCACAAATTATCAACCCAATTTAGGAGATCTTAATGAGTCAATCAGACATTTTATTTGAACAAGCCAAATCGGTTATTCCAGGCGGTGTGAATTCACCAGTGAGAGCATTTAATGGCGTGGGCGGCAACCCTATATTTTTTACCCGTGGAGAAGGGTCTTATCTATTTGACGCTGATGATAAAAAATACATCGATTACGTGGCTTCATGGGGGCCAATGATTTTAGGTCATGCCAATAAGACGGTGGTTGATGCTGTAAAAAGCACACTGGAAAAAGGTCTTGGATTTGGTGCACCAACCGAAATAGAAACCATTTTGGCTAAAAAAGTTTGTGAATTGGTTCCTTCAATAGAACTGGTTCGCATGGTAAGTTCAGGCACAGAGGCCACTATGAGCGCCATTCGTTTGGCTCGTGGTTATACCAATAGAGACAAAATTATAAAATTTGAAGGCTGCTATCACGGCCACTCGGATTCATTATTGGTTAAGGCGGGTTCAGGGGCATTAACATTAGGCGTGCCAACTTCACCAGGCGTTCCGGCGTCATTAGCTGAACACACACTAACGTTAGAATACAACAATATTGATCAAGTGCAAGAAGTTCTTGGTAGTGTTGGATCTGAGATAGCGTGCATTATTGTAGAGCCGGTAGCGGGCAACATGAATTGCATCCCACCGGTGGATGGATTTCTACAAGGACTGCGTAAGGCGTGTGACGAGCACGGTGTGGTTCTTATTTTTGATGAAGTAATGACAGGGTTTCGTGTGGCGTTGGGTGGCGCACAAGCTTATTACGGCATTAAGCCAGATTTAACCACTTTAGGTAAAGTGATTGGCGGTGGTTTACCTGTAGGAGCTTTTGGCGGAAAACGTGAAATAATGGAACACATTGCGCCATTGGGTCCGGTTTATCAAGCCGGCACACTTTCGGGCAATCCAATGTCAATGTCAGCCGGTTTGGCAATGTTAAATGCCTTGTCATCTGATAAAGACTTTTATCAAAAGTTAAATGAAAAAGTACAAACATTAACCAGTGGAATCGTGGCTAAAGCTGTGGAAAATAACATTGGCATGACGGCTAACGTTGTGGGCGGTATGTTTGGTTTATTTTTTACCGACGCTGATTCCGTTACTAATTTTAATCAGACCTCTGAATGCGATGTAGAGCGCTTTAAAAAATTCTATCACTTAATGTTAAGCGAAGGCATCTACATGGCTCCTTCTGCTTATGAAGCAGGCTTTGTGTCTTCTGCACACAGCGATCAAGACATACAAGATACGATTGATGCAGCTGGACGCGCGTTTTCGAAACTCTAAGTAGAACCGTATGAATATTGATGTTGTCGAGTCAGAGCTAAACAATGCACAACAGGCATTATCTGATCTAACCGGCAATATTACTGTGTTTGGGTCGGCCAGAATTGCTCAAGATGATCCTTTAGCCGTAGAAGCGTACCGGCTAGGCAGACTTTTGTCGGACCATGGGTTTAACGTTCTAACGGGTGCTGGCCCTGGCATTATGGAGGCGATTAACCACGGCGCGTTTGAAGGAAAATCAAAAAGTATTGGGCTTAATATTAGACTTCCCAAGGAGCAAAATCCAAATCCATATTTAGACGAGTGCCTAATGTTTGAGCACTTTTTTACCCGAAAAGTCACCTTAATAAAGCACGCAGATGCCTGTGTGTTTTTCCCTGGCGGTTTTGGTACGACCGATGAATTAATGGAAGTATTAACTCTGGTGCAAACTAGAAAAGGAAAAAATATTAAAATTTTCTTATTTGGAATAGATTTTTGGACACCATTGATCGAATGGTTTAAGCGCTTAGAAGCAGTAGAATACATCAATCAAGTTGATCTAGATTCTTTTTGTATGACTGATGATATTAATCAAATATTAACCGAAGTTAAGGAGTAATCATGCCATTAGCAATATTTGACTTGGATAAAACACTCATTGGCGGAGACAGTGATTTCCTCTGGGGTGAATTCATGAGTGAAATTGGTGCGGTTGATGCAGACACCTATCAAGTAAAAAACCAATATTTTTTTGATCAATACGCCCTAGGTCAATTGGATATTAATGAATATTTAGAATTTTGCCTAGAACCTTTGTCTCAAAATTCCATTGAGACGCTTAATAAATGGCATCAAGAATTTATGCAATCTAAAATCATCCCAATTATTCTGCCAAAAGCACAGGTTGTGGTGGATGAGCACCGAGAAAAAGGCGATACACTGCTTGTGATTACTGCAACCAATCGTTTTGTTACTGCACCAATTGTCCATAAATACGGCATTGAAAACTTGCTTGCTACCGAGCCTGAGGTTAAAAATGGACGGTACACAGGCAAGGTTAAAGATGAGCCTTGTTTTCAAAAAGGAAAAATTAATCATTTGAATCGGTGGCTAGCAAAAACAGATGAGAGCATGGTTGGTTCGGTTTTTTATTCCGATTCACACAACGACTTACCAATGTTGGAGTTGGTCGACCATCCCGTTGTGGTTAATGGTGATGCTACGTTGCAAAAAATTGCTTCTGAAAAAGGATGGGCTAGTTTGGATTGGACTTAATGTTCAGACAATAAAAAACCTCCTGAAGGAGGTTTTGTTTATTTTTCTAGTATTTTTTTCTTTTACAAGGCAGATTTTATAAAATCTCGATTAAGCATAGATGAAACTATGTGATTGAGAGTTTTAAAGAGTCTAACGCAGTATAAAGATAAAAAGACGAAGTAAAAATTACATGTATAAGTGGTGGTCACCAGTTGCAGCCTCATCAAAGTAGGATGCAGCACCTGCAAATTCAACACCATCAATAAAGTCTTCTTTATTAAAACCAAATAATTCAACGGTCATTTCACAAGCAATGAATTTAACGTCAAATTCTTGACACATGTCTCTAAGGTCTTCTAATTTAGCCACGCCGTGTTTAGCCATGGTTTTTTTCATTAGCCACGTTACTAACGCTTCAGTGCCTGGAATACTCCATAGAATGTTAGGAATTTTTGGACCAAAGTTAATTTTTTGCAACCATTTAGGACCAAAAGGCATTTTCATTGGCATGCCAGGGTTTCCTAGTGGTGAAACGCGTAATTTAGACGTGTCTTTTAATAAAAGATTTAATCCGTAGAATGTAAAGAAAATAGTAACTTCTTTATCCATTGCCACACCTGTAGAGGCAATAATGAAAGGAGGAAATGCCCAATCAAAAGTACCTTTTGTGGCGATAATTGTCATTTTATTGTCATCTTTATCTGACATATTCTCCTCCTTTACTAATTGTTAACGATTAAACTTTTTCAATCGTGAAAACGAATTTACCACCGTCTTCAACATTAGAAATTAGTTTGTTGCCAGTTTGATTACAGAATGCTTCAATGTCTTTTACAGAACCAGCATCTGTTGAAATAACCTCTAAGATTTGACCAGCGCTCATTTTACTTAGTGCTTTTTTAGTTTTTAAAATTGGAAGTGGGCAGTTTAAGCCTGATGCATCTAAAGTTTCGTCAGCCATGATAAGCTCCTTGTGTAATTTGATTATAAAAAAACGTATTAGAAAAAACTAATAAGTTTGGGTATTTTAATCGCATAGCGCTCCATAGTCAAATATAATGACTTCATGATAAAGATTTTAACCTTGTTTATTTTAATGCCATTGTGGGCATTTGCACTCAGTGTGCCTGAGTTGGAGCTTTCTGAGTCTTTAAGTGAAAAGAAACGTGGCCATGAGTTTTTGCAGTTACTTTGGGATACTGGCTCGATTGTTGAGGACATCGAAATTCAAACCTACCTTAAAGATTTAGGCCATGAACTAACCACTTACAGCGAAAATCCAGATAAACACTTTGGATTTTTATTGCTTGATGACAGCAGTATTAATGCTTTTGCAGGGTCTTATGGCTACATTGGCGTGCACACGGGCATGTTGCTTAGTTCAGATTCAGAATCTGAATTAGCAGGAGTACTGTCGCATGAAATATCACACGTTACTCAAAATCATTTGAATCGATTCAGCGAAAAAACCGACAAACAAACTTATCTGCTGGTGGCTGGCATGTTGGCCGCTGTATTGGTTGATGATTCCAACGCCTCTCAGGCCATTGCCGCCTCAACAGTGGCAGGCGCTGCTCAGCAAAGCATTAACTTTACTAGAGAGCATGAGTGGGAAGCTGATCGAATAGGCACAAACATGTTGACCAAGTCTGGTTTTGACCCTCAAGGCATGGCACATTTTTTTGAAAAATTAAAAGACAATTCCAGTGCCGAGGAGTTTTTGCGTTCACACCCGTTGAGTATTAATCGAATCTCTGATAGTCTGCAGCGTTCAGCTAGAATGTCGGGTAATTACAGAAAGGACTCCTTTGAATACTTAACCGCTAAGGCCAGGCTTTATTATCATAAGAATGGTCGTATTAAGTTAGAACAGGATGATATGCTGACGCATTACATGCAAGCTTATCATGCATTTGAGCAGCAAAATTATAAAACCGCACAACAAAATATTAACAAGCTACTTCTTATTGATTCATCTAAACCAAGCTACATTCTTGCAGGGCGAATCGCTTCTAAGTTGGGCGATGTTAAAACCGCTCAGCAATACTTTAACCAAGATCATTTAAACTTAGATGACGAATCAAGTCTTTATTATGCGGCGCAATCTTATTTAGAAAACCGGCAGGCCAAGCTCGGTATTGCTGTTTTAAAACCTTTCTTAAGGGTAAACACAGTAACCGCACAGTCTCATCAGTTATTATCTTCACTTTACGTTAAAAATGGAGACCTTGATCGTTCTCACATTCAAAGTGCAAAAGCGCTGGTTGTGAAGGGTAAGTTTGCCAAGGCGATTCAGCAATATGAGCGTGCAAAATCCATAACGAGCAATCAAGATTTGTACGATGTACTAACCGTTAAAATTGAACAACTGCAACAAACCCTTGATTTGTACAAAGATTTAGCAAAATAGATTTAGACTTTTAAGCGCCGACTACCGTTACGCCAGTTGGTGTGCCGAGCAACAATACATTAGCACCGCGATTAGCGAATAAGCCGTTTGTTACCACTCCAACAATGCTGTCTAGTTCTGTTTCTAAAGCTTTAGGATCGGTAATTTTTAACCCTTCAACGTCTAAAATCAAATTGCCATTATCGGTAACAAAATTTTCACGAACAAAAGGCGTACCACCAATGCGACGAGTGATTTGGTGTTTAACATAGTTTGCCGCCATCGGAATCACTTCAACCGGCAATGGGAAGTCACCCATAGTTTTTACAAATTTTGATTCATCTGCGATACACACAAATTTATCGGCCACTGCTGCTACGATTTTTTCACGAGTGAGTGCGCCACCACCACCTTTAATCAGGTTTAGGCCATCATCGGACTCATCGGCACCATCGATATAGACGGATATTGCCTCCACTTCATTGAGATCAAATACCTTAATACCATGACCTTCTAAACGTTCAGCAGTAGCAACAGAACTGGCAACGCAACCTTTTATGTCATCCTTCATGGTTGCCAACGCATCGATGAAAAAATTTGCTGTTGAACCGGTACCCACGCCTATAATAGTGTCTTTGACCACGTATTTAAGTGCCTCTTGTGCCACGGCAAACTTCATTTCGTCTTGAGTCATAATTCGCTCCATAAATTCTATAATATTCAAACAATTATACTATGAAAAAAATCATTCTTGCCAGTAACAATAAGGGGAAAATCGCAGAATTCAACACTATGTTGGACGGTATTTACCAAGTAGTATCCATGTCAGATATGCAAGTGGAAGAAGTCCCGGAAACAGGCCTAACCTTTGTTGAAAATGCATTGATTAAGGCTAGAAATGCATCAGAACAATCGGGTTTGCCAGCACTCTCTGATGACTCAGGTATTGTGGTCGACGCACTGAATGGCGAACCGGGTATTTATTCGGCGCGATATGCGGGCAATCATGGTGATGACGAAGCCAATACGCAAAAATTACTGGATAAGATGGAAGACGTTGCTGACGGCAAGCGCACGGCTCGATTCTGGTGTGCGATTGTATTTGTTGAGCATGCTAATGACCCGACACCGATTATCATTCAACGCGGTTGGGAAGGGGAAATATTGCGCAAAAAAGCCGGTGATAATGGTTTTGGCTACGATCCGATTTTTTACGTGCCTACGCATGGATGCGCTTCAGCAGAACTTTCACCAGAGATTAAAAATTCTATCTCGCATCGAGGAAAAGCACTCGTAGCATTGTTGGAAGAATTAAAAGCTTGATAGTACTTCCGCCACTCTCGTTATACATTCACTATCCTTGGTGTGTTAAAAAATGCCCATATTGCGACTTCAATTCCCACGAAGGTGAAGACAGAAATGGCTACATTGAGGCGCTACTGAAGGACCTTGATAAAGATTTAAAATACGTCCAGGGTCGATCAATTCATTCTATTTTTATTGGTGGCGGTACGCCAAGCCTCATGAGTGCAGATGAATTGCACGAATTATTTACCGGCTTAAAATCAAAACTTACGTTTGAAAAAAATATTGAGATCACCTTAGAGACTAACCCCGGCACGTTCGAGGTTGATAAATTTAAAGCCTTTAAAGACATCGGTATTAACCGATTATCGATTGGCGTGCAGTCTTTTCAAGACCGTCACCTTAACGCGTTAGGGCGTATTCATAGTGCTGAAGATGCAAGCAAGGCTTGCACCTATGCAAGCCAAATATTTAATAATTTTAATATTGACTTGATGTATGGCTTGGAAGGGCAAAGTATCGATGATTGCTTGTCAGATCTTAACCAAGCCATTGATCTAAACCCACAGCATGTTTCGTTTTATCAGCTCACTATTGAGCCCAATACTTTGTTTGCTAAGTTTCCACCAACATTACCTAAGGATGACGACATTTGGCGCATGGGCGAACAAGGTGTGGATCTATTAGAGCAATGTGGATTTGAGCGTTATGAAGTATCCGCTTTTGGCAAAATTACATCTAAACACAATTTAAATTATTGGCAATTTGGCGATTACATTGGTATCGGTGCAGGTGCCCATGGGAAAATTACCGAATCAAAGACAGGTAAAGTTGTTAGAACATTAAAGTCTAAATCTCCCAAAGAATATATTCAAAATCGAAATAAAACACTTGAAGTTATTGATAATTTGTCTTTTGAATTTATGCTAAATGCTTTGAGGCTAAAAAATGGATTCGACGTTGATTTGTTTAAAGCAAGAACAGGGAAAGACATTAATGTTATTAATGAACAGCTAAAGCGAGCAGAATCAATGGGATTAGTCAATCTAACTAAGGATAGAATTACTCCTACTAAAAAAGGCTTTGATTTTTTAAATGATTTGATTTCTTTATTTATGTGATAAAATTTACCATCATGAAAATAGCGCTATCCTTACTGTTGATGACGTTGATGTTGTGGGCAAATGCCGAGTCAACAAATACAATAGATTCTGATTTTCAGTGTAATTATTCACAAAGTACAAACATGCCGATGACAATGGATTCAATGTCTACCCACGTTCATGTTGATTGCCCTCAGTGTTTAGTGATTGGCACCACTGATAAATTTTCAGAAATGATTTTTCTTAAAGCAATATTCTTATCATCAACGATCGATACTTCTTATGCATCGTTCGTATCAAAAGTAAACACACCTCCTCCTACCGTTTAATCATTAATTAGGCATCACTATCTAGATTTTAATAAAAATCTTTGGGTGACTTCGCCACTACTAAAAAAAGTGGTCATTAATGAATTACAACATAGGAATGATATGAAACAAATACACACAGCAATAATTATTTTTTGCACGGCAAGTTTGTCTTTTGCGGGTGCAGGTGGCAGTAAGCATGGTCACGATAACACTCATTGGGATGCGCCAGCATTTGCCAAGGCACAATCTAATCCAATCACCTATACACAGTCTTCTCGTCAACAAGGTGAGGACATCTTTATCAAAAATTGTGCAAGCTGTCATGGTGTTACAGGATTGGGTGACGGACCTTTATCCTCAACAATAAAACCAAGACCAACCGACCTTAGGGCTATGTCAGGTAAGCACAAAGATGGTGATTTTGCTTGGAAGATTTCTACTGGAAAAGGCGCTATGCCTGCCTGGAAAGGTATTCTGAAAAGAAGTGAGATATGGCATTTGGTTAATTACATCCAAACCCTGTCTTTAAGTGTTAAAGTAACACAAAAGAAAATTAAACACGAGCGTGCTCAAACGCACGGCCATTAGTGATTAATACATTATTTAAATAAAAGGACTAAGAATATGAAAACATTAATAATTTTATCAAGCGTGTTATTTTTAACCGGTTGTTTTGACAGTGATGCACAAGAAAAAGAGCAGGAAAAAGCAGCAGCAAAAGAAACTGTGAAAATAAGCCAACCTTCTTTTAGCGAAAATACAAAATTTAAAAAGAGTGCTAATTTAGGGCAGTCTGTTTTTGATAAAAATTGTATTGCTTGTCATGGTCAAGCTGGAGAAGGATTGACTAAGGATTGGAAAAAAAGGAATGCAGATGGAAAATTCCCAGCTCCTCCTGTTAATGGCACAGCGCATGCTTGGCATCATTCGCCAAAGGCATTAATGACTACGATTAACGATGGTGGTGCTAAACTTGGCGGTTGGATGCCATCGTTTAAAGACCAATTAAATGAAGCTGAAAAGCAAGGTTTGTTAGATTATATTCACAGTTTGTGGCCTAATGAAATACAACAAAAATACGATTCAAGGTTTAAATAATTAATCATGCTAAGTAGAAGACGGTTCGTTCAATCGATTTTGGCATTTGCCATTTTGCCTAAGCAATTGTTGCAGGCTAAGGGATTTCTATCGCCCAATGTTTTTCGAGTACCGCCTTTAGAATTTGGCAAGCGCGTTGATAAAGATGTGTTTTTTGATTTGGACATTCGTTCGGGTAAGAGTGCAATTTTGCCTAATCGATTAACCTCAACGCTCGGTATTAATCAAAAATTTCTTGGTGTTACGCTACGCGCTAGCAAGGGTGATCGTGTGCACATTAAGGTTAAAAATAACATTCATCGAACCACAACTCTGCATTGGCATGGCGCTAAATTGCCTGCAAAATCAGATGGAGGGCCGCATCAGCCTATTAAGCCTAGCCATACTTGGCTGAGTGAGTTTGAAATTATTCAGCCCGCTGCCACACTCTGGTATCACTCACATCAAATGCATGAAACAGGGTTTCAGGTGTATCACGGTTTATCGGGTATGTTTATTGTCGATGATGATGAGTCAAAGAAACTAGGTTTGCCTTTGGATTATGGCGTGGATGATTTTCCGGTGATTATTCAAGACAAAGACTTTAATCGAGATGGATCGTTCAAATACATAAGTGACTTTCGAGATAAACTCATGGGCAAGAAAGGCGAAACCATTCTGGTCAATGGCGTTATTAGCCCTGTATTGAAAGCCACCAAGTCTTTAATTAGATTGCGACTTTTAAACGGTTCTAATTCCAGAACTTATCACCTTAATTTTGATGACGGACGAATGTTCAACATCATTGCCAGCGATGGCGGTTTGTTAGAAAAACCAGAGATGGCGCATTCAATCAAGCTCGCGCCAGCCGAACGTGCGGAGATTTTGGTGGATGTTTCCGATGGCAAGATGCCGATATTACGCCATAAAATGCACCAACAAAAATCAGCCAATCGCATGACAGGTATGATGATGATGCAACAGGCTCAAGGTAAAAAACTAGAGTTTGATATTTTTCAAATTGATGCGAGTGGTGTAAGTTCATCCAGTAAAAAAGTTCCTAAATACTTGGTGCAACATGACACGCCATCCATGCGCTCAATCGTAAGAAAAAGGACGTTTAAGTTGCAGATGCAGATGGGGCCACAGCTGATGATGGGCGCGGTTTCAGGCTCAAAAGATTTACTTCAAATCAACGGTAAATCCATGAAAATTAATCGCATTGATGAAGTGGTAAAAGCCGGTAGTGTCGAACTGTGGGAGATTGAAAACACCTCAATGATGGCGCATCCATTCCACATTCATAATGTGCAGTTTAAAATTATCTCACGTCGTGGAAAAATCAAAGGCCACGAGCTTGGCTTTAAGGACGTGGTATTAGTACGCCCGCACGAAACCGTACAGGTGCTAATTGAATTTCCAAAATTCAGCGATGCGAAAACACCGTACATGTATCACTGCCATATTTTAGAGCATGAAGATCGTGGCATGATGGGACAGTTTGTTGTGGTATAAGCGTAATATGAAGAAAATTTTTCTACTTATGGCGGTGCTTGTTATTGGATTTTTTGCACTGTTTTACGATGGCACAGGGTTTGATTTAAAGAAAAGTAAATTGTTGCCTGATTTAAATTACAAGCCTGACATTTCTCAAGGAAAAAGCAAGTATCAATCAACCTGTATGAAGTGCCATGGAAAAAGTCTATTAGGAACAGAAACCGGACCTTCTTTGCTTGATAATACATACAGACCCTCTCACCATGCAGATTTATCGTTTTATTATGCGGTAAAAAGTGGCGTTAGACAGCATCATTGGAAATTTGGTGACATGCCAATGATCACAGGATTGTCACCAGAAAGAGTGAGCGATATCATTGCTTACGTGCGCCAACAGCAGAAATTGTCAAATATTCAACAATAAATTTAAAGGGAAATGTTTATGAGGAAAATGATATTAAGTTTTACAGTCGTATTTTTACTTTCGTTAAATGCTCATGCAGTAATGACTGATACTGGCGTGAATGTACCATTTGGCCAAGGATTAGGCATGAGTAAATTTAAAGACAACTGTGCAAAATGCCACGGTGATTGGGCGAAAGGCACTGACAGTGGACCGCCCTTGATCCATAATTTTTACAAACCATCTCACCATGGGGATGAAGCGTTTTATCGCGCAGCTCTAAATGGCGCTAAGGCGCATCACTGGAAGTTTGGAAACATGCCTCCTGTTGAAGGTATTAAACGCAAGGATGTTACTAAAATTATCTCCTATATTCGCTGGCTACAAAAAAGCAATAAACTTTACTGATACACAAGCATAAGCCAAAGTGGTGTAATTTGTAGTAATATAGAACACATAAAGATTGGAGGTGGTTTATGGATAGTGATTTTTGGTCTTGCAAACACACTTGGCGCCGTAGTGCTACCAACACAAAATGGTGTTTGATTGGTTGCGCCATTGGGGATTTTGGTACTATTGCTTATTTTCAGTTTAGTGCTGCCAGTGCCAGTACGCTGGTGATTTTTCTTTGGGCAACGCTTAACGGCATCATCACCAGTATCCTGCTTGAGACTTATTTATTAGTGAGTCAAAAAATGCAACTTTCACAGGCCTTTAAAATCGCCGTGGGCATGAGTTTGATTTCCATGGTTGCCATGGAAATTGCCATGAATCTTACTGATTATCTAATTACTGGCGGAGCGGTGTTTGTTTGGTGGGTTGTGCCTATCGCTCTGTTTTTTGGGTTTATCACCCCTTGGCCCTATAACTACTGGCGTCTGAAGAAGCTGGGGAAAGCTTGTCACTAAAACCTCATGTCTAACTGTAAAATAGCGAATTAATAAAAATTTACATAAAATAAAATGTCTGACAACACGCACAATATCGCTAATGTTTTAACCGAAGCATTGCCTTATATTCAAAAATTCCAGGGCAAAACCATTGTTATTAAATACGGTGGTAACGCCATGGTGGACGAAAAGCTAAAATCTAGCTTTGCGCGTGACATCGTGTTGATGAAATCCGTTGGCATGAACCCAATTGTGGTGCACGGTGGCGGGCCTCAAATTGGCCAAACGTTAGAAAAAATTGGCAAACAAAGTGAATTCGTTGGTGGCATGCGTGTCACTGATTCAGAAACCATGGACGTGGTGGAGATGGTGCTCGGCGGTTTAGTTAACAAGCAAATTGTAAATCTTATTCACCAGCATGGCGGCCATTCTATTGGTCTCACTGGTAAAGACGGTAGTCTTATTTCAGCTACTAAACTTAAGCACGTGGATCACTTAACATCTGAAATCATTGATCTTGGCCATGTCGGTGAAGTTGACAAAATTGACATCTCAGTGATTAAGTTATTATTAAAAGGTGATTTCATCCCAGTGATTGCACCCATTGGCGTGGGTAAAGATGGTTTCTCGTACAACATTAATGCCGACTTAGTTGCCGGCTCGATTGCCGAGGCACTCAATGCTGAAAAGCTAATTTTACTCACTAATACATCCGGTCTTTTGGATGCGGATGATAATTTATTAACGGGTCTTGATGCTAAAAAAGTAGACCAACTGATTGATGATGGCACGATTCACGGCGGTATGTTGCCGAAAATTGGCTGTGCTTTATCGGCGGTTAAAAGTGGCGTTAAATCCACCCATATTATTGACGGACGCGTATCACACGCTGTGCTCTTAGAAGTGTTTACCGACAGTGGTGTCGGCACTTTAATTACTTCTAATGGATAATAAAGCACACCGAGGTAGTATTCAGGTTCTCGATTGTCAAATTTTGGCACATTATCAATTTGAAGGCGACCAATACATTCTAACGCTTGATTCTCCAGAAATCGCTAAAGCGACCAAGCCAGGGCAGTTTGTCCATATCACAGTATCCGATTCACTAGCAATGCGCAGGCCGATTTCCATCATGTCGGTTGACACTGATAACAGCACGTTTGATTTACTTTACAAGGTAGTGGGCGAAGGCACGCGACAATTGGCTGAGCGTAAAATTGGCGAAGTATTGTCCATCATTGGCCCGATTGGTAATGGCTTTGAACTAACGGACAAAAAATTACCACTACTCATTGGTGGTGGTGTGGGTATGCCACCGATGATTGCCATTGCACAGCAAATGAAAGACACTAATCATGATCCGTTTGTTATTCTAGGCTCTGAAGTGCCTTTTCCCTTTACACCAGAATTAAGCAAAATGGGCAATCCATGCCCAAATGCAAGTCACACCATGCCATTATTAGAAGAATGGAATATCGCTTGTAGGCTTGCTAGCTTGCAAAATTATGAGGGTGTGTTTAAAGGTTATGTGACCGATCTCGCTAGAGAATATTTAAATACTTTATCGACTGATGAGCTTGCACAAGTTGAAGTGTATTCTTGTGGCCCACACCCCATGTTAGAGGCTGTGGCAAAACTAGCTAAAGAATACGACTTACCTTGCCAAGTATCGTTAGAAGAGTACATGGCTTGTGCGGTGGGTGGCTGTGCAGGTTGTGTGGTTGAAGTACAAACTGACGCTGGACCAGCGATGAAGCGTGTTTGTGTAGATGGACCTGTATTTGACGCAACAACAGTTTTTTAAAGTGAAATAGGCAAGGCCTATTTCAGAAAACCGATTGATATGATTGCACAAAATTTAGCAAAAATTCACCATCGTATTGACGCTGTTAAGCATTCGCAAGAAGTGACGCTAATTGCTGTTAGTAAAACCAAGCCAGCAACAGATTTACAACAAGCCATTGATGCAGGACAGCGCCATTTTGGTGAAAACTACCTACAAGAAGCTTTAGAAAAAATTGAAACTCTAAAAGGTCAAGATTTAATCTGGCATTTTATCGGCCCAATTCAATCGAATAAAACTAAACAAATTGCTCAAAATTTTGACTGGGTACACAGTGTAGACCGGCTTAAAATTGCCAAACGACTCAACGATCAACGTCCAGAAAATCTAGAAAAACTCAATGTACTGTTGCAAGTTAATATTGATAACGAACCCACTAAATCTGGCGTTTTAATTGATGAAATTGATGCGTTAGTCACTCATTTTGAAAATTTACCAAATATTTCTTTAAGAGGTTTTATGTGTATCCCTAATCCGAATAATGCTGGGCAAAGTTTTAAAAAAATGGCTGAAATATTGCAAAAACACCCCAATTTAGACACTTTATCGATGGGAATGAGCTCAGATCTTGAGTTGGCGATTGAAAATGGCGCTACTTTTGTGCGTATTGGCTCTGATATCTTCGGAAAAAGGGCTTAAATCACTCATTCGCAAAATTTCCGAAATTTTTATGTACAGTCTATGTTAAAATATATGTACAGTACATAAATTAGGAGAGCATTATGAGTATATCATTAACCGCACTAAGGCAAAATTTATTCAAATCCGTTGATCAAGTAATTGCAACCGGCATTCCGCTAGAGGTAAAGCGCAAAGGTAAAATTGTAAAAATTATTGTTGAGGATAAAAAAGACAAATTGGCAAATTTAATTCCGCATGATTGCATTGTTGGAGATCCAGAAGATTTGGTAGATTTACACATACCGCATTGGAATGAAGAGCCAGAATTGTGATTTATTTAGATACGCATGCAGTTGTTTGGTTGTATGACGATACTGACAAAAAATTTTCTAATAAGGCTAAAGAAGAAATAAGGAATAACGATTTATCTATTTCCCAAATGGTAAGACTAGAATTGCAATATCTATATGAAATTGGCAGGATAAAAACTCATCCAGAGGCTATATTAAAATATTTAAATCAATCAATCGGCTTAATAGTATCA
>Ga0257125_1000081_pt1 | contig 141522 bp, 198 predicted proteins | sample SI106_200metaG_FD_190183 | JGI IMG/M metagenome (GOLD analysis project Ga0257125, IMG submission 190183) | Marine microbial communities from Saanich Inlet, British Columbia, Canada - SI106_200 | ecosystem: Environmental > Aquatic > Marine > Inlet | place: Canada: British Columbia | collected... | reverse complement strand
TTAATTTTTCAGATGATTTTGGATTTCTGAATCTTTTTGATTTTTTGTTCCATACCCCTATCAGAGTTTTAGATTTTGGTTTCATAACTCTGTAAAGTTCTTTTATTATTTTTTTGTGTTGTTTTTTTGGAGTGCAATGAATTGCAGAGATGCTTAGGGCTGCGTCAAAGAAATTATCTTCATATGGAAGTTCAGCCATATCTGCAACTGAGAATTCTGTTTTTCTTAGCATTCCAAGTTTTTTTGCTTTTTGCTTTGCAAGTTCAATCATTTTTGAAGAAAAGTCTGAGAGGTAAAAAATAGAATCTTTTGATTTTATTAAATGGCGGCCGCTTCCACTTCCCAGGTCTAGGATTTTTCCTTTTTGTGCTTTAAGAAATTCTTTTGCTAACTCAGATGAATGTTTTTTATATTCATGCCATTCAGGTGCGATTGAATTCCAGACTTTTATTTGATCTTGTACCATGGAATAAGAAAATGTTGGAGGTTATTTAAAATGTTGGCTTTTTGTTAGTTAAAAAATCATAAGATTTATAAGCTTTCTAAAAAATTCCTTTGTATGGCATTAGATGATTTAGATTTTAGTGTTTCTGAAGATTGGGAACAATTTGCTAAAGAAAACCCTTCTCATCTTTTCATTCCCGAATTTGCTAAAGATGAAACTGGTAATGAATTTTTAAGAGGAAGGGGGTTCCCAAATATATATAGAGTTATTGATGATGACAAATTAATTTATGAATGTATACAATGCAATGGGAAAATACGAATATCTGTAATTATACATCCCAAATTTGAGGATTCTAAGATTAATTATTATGAAGAACATATTCCTTTTTGCCCAAATTGTGAAGATTTGCCAAAGCCACAAGGAGATGCTACATGTTCTATTCCGGGTGGTTCATATGATCCTTCCTTAGTTAGGTGATTTTTTAGTTTCTTTACCTCGAATTAAACATAACATAAATTTCTTATAAGTAAATTTATTCCCCTTCAAAATCAACAATCTTGAAAAGATTATAACCTTTTTCTTCAAGTAGTTTAGAACCTTTGAGTTCAGGTAAGTCAACGATGAATGCGCATTCTATTATTTCTCCTTTGAGTTTTTTGATTAAGTTGCATGTTGCCAAACATGTTCCGCCTGTTGCTAGGAGGTCGTCTATGATTAAAACTTTTTGTCCTTCTTTGATTGCGTCTTTGTGAATTTCTAGTTTGTCTGGGCCATATTCTTTCATGTATTCTTCTTGAAGGGTTTCACCGGGAAGTTTTCCTGGTTTTCTAATTGGAACAAAACCTGCGCCGAGTTTTTCAGCCAATATTCCTCCTAAGATGAAACCTCGAGCTTCCATTCCAACTACAATCTCAATTCCTGAATCTTTGTATCTGTTGTAAAAAATATCTGCAACTTGTTTCATTCCTGTTGGATCTTGGAATAAAGTTGTGACATCTCTGAACATGATTCCTTTTTTTGGGAAGTCTGGGATTGTTCTGATTTTTGATTTGATTTCTTCAACTTGAGAATCTTTTGAAAATGATTCAATTGTTTTGAGAAGTATTTGTTTTACTTTTTCTGCGTTTTCATTGAAAACTTTTAAAATCATTTCCCATGTTACTGGTTCTGTTGATTGTCTCCAGACATCGTAGTCTGTTGGCATTGCTATAACTGCGTAAGGTATTTCTGCTTCGTTTGCAAAGATTGCTTCAGGTGCAGTTGACATATTTATCACATCTCCTCCCCAAGACTGGAACATTTTTGATTCTGCAATTGTTGAGAATCTTGCTCCTTCAATTGTTATAACTGTTCCACGAAAATGATAATCAAATTTTAAGTCTCTGCAAGTTTGAGCTAATCTTTTTCTTAGTTCTCTTGAAAAAGGCCAGGCCATTGAAGTGTGCTTTGCATTTCCGGGTTCAAATTTTTCATAATATGAAACATCACGTCTTCTTGTGAAGTCAATAAATTGGTCTAAGATTACAAATTCTCCTGGTTTTATTTTTTCTTGTAAAGATCCGCATGCAGAGGTTGCAATTATAAATTCGCAGCCTTGTTGTTTTAGAGCGTAAACATTTGCTTTGCTGTTTACTTTTGTTGGAGGAATTGTGTGTTGTTTTCCGTGTCTTGCTAAAATACAAACATCTATTCCAGAAATCTGTCCTGTTGTAATTGTTGAAGAAGGTTTTCCAAAAGGAGTTTCAACTTCAATCTCTTGGGGGTTTTGTAAAAGGTTTGGGTCATCAAGACCTGAGCCTCCAATTATGCCTATTTTCATAAAATTTTTATTGAGAAGGATTTTATAAGTATAATTGTGGTTGAAAGAATATGTTTCATTCAAGAGCTATAATCATTTAAAGTAGTTATTCTTAATTTGTTTATGGGAAAAAAGATTGATCTTTTAGTGAGGGGCATAGGGGTTGGTGCTTTGGTTTTTGGTTTGGGTTTATCGCATTATTCTTCTAGGCAAAATGAAACAGCACTTGGAGTTGCTGATGCTGGGCAGACAAAGTTTTTTGTAGATGGTTTTTTTCATGTTGTTACTGGCAAAGATGGTGTTCTTTCTACAGATGAAATGAGCAAAGCAATTTATGATATAAAGAAAAGGCATTGCAGGGTTAGAGAAGATCATACTTTAAAAGTTACTTATGCAAGAAATGGTTTTTATCTTTCCGCTGTTTCAGATTCTGGTTGTTTTGATTTTCAAGAATTTATTTCTCGAGAAGAATTAGAAACATATTTTGCTAGGGCTTTTTAGTTAGTTTTATATAAGAAAAGCTAGTTTTAGTTTTATGATTAAACCTAAGAAAGGAGAAGTTCGAAAGCCTGTGAAGACGATTTCAGGGATTACTCCTGTCGCTGTGATGTTGCCTCCGCGAAAATGTAAACATGGAGCGTGTGTTTATTGTCCTAATTTAAATGTGCCGCAGAGTTATACTCCGAAATCTCCTGTTGTTATGCGTGCGCGGGAAGTTAAGTATGATTCTTATAAACAAGTTATTGCTCGACTTGAAGCATTTAAAGCCATGAACCATCCTGTTGAAAAGATTGAGATTATAATTATGGGTGGAACTTTTCTTGAATATCCAAAGAAGTTTCAGTATAAATATGTTAAGGGAATTTATGATGCTCTTAATAAGAAAAAAAGTAAAAGTTTAGAAGAAGCTAAGAAAAAAAATGAGAAGGCGAAGCAGAGATGTGTTGCACTTTGTATTGAGACACGGCCAGATAAGTGCATTAAGTTTATTCCGCAGATGAGGGAGTTTGGATGTACGCGTGTTGAACTTGGAGTGCAGATTATAGATGATAAAATTTATGAGAAAGTAAATCGTGGGCACAGTGTTCAAGATGTTGTTGATGCAACTGCTGCTTTGAGAAATGCGGGTTTTAAGATTGGTTATCACCTGATGCCTGGTTTGCCTGGTTCAACTCCGAAGAAAGATTTGAATTTGTTTAAGAAGATTTTTTCAGATGAAAGATTTAAACCAGATCAGATTAAGATTTATCCTTGTCAGGTTATGCCTGGGTCGGAACTTGAGAAAATTTATTGGAAAGGAAAGTACAAGCCGTATACTAAAGAAGTTATTCAGAAACTTTTGCTTGAGATGTTGAAGATTGTTCCGAGATATTGTAGGGTTATGAGAGTTATGAGAGAGATTCCTCCAGAGTATTTGGTTGCAGGAACAATTAGAATTGATTTGAGGAAAGTTGTTGAAGAAGAGTTGCGAAAGGGCAAACTGATTGAAGAGATTAGATACAGAGAGATTGGATTTAATAAAGATGCTGGTGGCAAGTTAAAACTTAAAACCACAAAGTATAAGGCGGGGGAGGGAGATGAATATTTTTTAGAGATTGTAAATTCAAAAGATATTTTATTTGGGTTACTACGGTTGAGAATTGTTCAGGGGAATGCAGTAATTCGGGAGCTTCATGTTTATGGGAATGCAATTAATTTGGGAAAAAAAGGAATTGGTGCGGCACAGCATAAAGGTTTCGGAAAGAAATTAATGAAGGAAGCTGAAAAGATTGCTAAGAAACAAAAATGCGGGGAGATTAAAATTATTTCTGGAGTTGGAGTTAGAGAATATTACAAAAAGTTAGGATATAAGTTAGATAAGAAAGATTGTGAGTTGATGGTTAAGAGAGTTAAATTTTAATTTTTCCAGTTTGCCATTCTTTTAGTATGAATCGTGCAGTTCGATCTTCATCAACAAGTCCTTTTTGTTTTACAAAGTTTTTCTTTTTTCCTAGTTCTTCAATTAATATTTCTGAGTTTTTCCCTGCTTTTATTTTGTAGTGTTTTTCAAAAACATCTCCGAGAACTTTTATTAGGTCTCCGAGAACTATTTCTGGGTCTTTTACTTTTTCATAAGATTTTGCTCCTAGCTTTGCGTGTTGAGCCATTTTGCTGGAGTCTGTTGTTGAATATTCTTCTTGAGGGATTACTCCTGGGCTGTCTAAGAGCATTATGTGTTCAGAGAGTTTTAGTTTTTGTAATCCTTTTGTGTGTCCTGATTGATGAGAGGTTGAGGCTTTTGATTTTCCAAGTAAAGCGTTTATTACAGAGCTTTTTCCTGAGTTTGGATAACCAATTACTCCAACAGTTACTTTGTCATCTGTGTTAACTTTGCTTGAGAATTCTTTTATTTTATCTCTTAATCTTCCTATGCTGTTTTTTGTTTTTGCTGAGACAATTGCATAAGGAATTAATTTTGTTAATTTATACTGTGGGATTTTTTTTACTAAATCTGATTTGTTTAGGACTCTGATTAATTTTTTGGATTTGTCTTTGATTGCATTTTCTACTTCTCTGTTTCTTGTTTCAGAAATGAATCTTGCGTCAAGAACTTCTAGGACTATGTCTGCAATATCAATAACTTGTTCAAGCTGTTTTGGAAAGTTTGGTTTTTGCTTTCTAATTTTTTCTGTTTTTCTATTGTGTCTTGATGAAAAACTGTATCTTGGTTTCATAAATTGTTAAAGAATTTGGGGTTTAAAAGTTGAGTGTTTAGTAAAATCCCTCCACGCCTGATCTCGCTCGGATTCTATATTTTTGCCTTGTGATCTTTTCTCGCGAAATCACTCGCCTCTTCTTAGTTTCATAAGTTCTTTTTCGTCTTCAATTAGTTTCTTTTTAAGTTCTGCAATTTTGTCTTTGTTTTTAATTGCAAGTAATTTTTTCTTTGCTTTTCTGAAATCTTCTTCTGCTTGAGTTAAGTCATCTTCTTCTTTTGGTTTGTCTTCTTTTTTGTCTTTTGAATCTGTTTTTTTCTCTGGTTCTTTGTTTTCTTTTTTCTTTTTTGAAGATTTTATTATTACTATTAAAATAATTATTAGGAGAATTACTCCTCCAATAGTATAGAGTGTTGTTTTGTTTGTTGCAAAGTTTTTAGTTGAAGTTACAAAACCAGATAATGGGCTTTGAGAATCTTCTGTTGCTGCTTCTGGGATTAATTCTGTTGTTTGGTTGTTTTCTTCTGTTGTGTTTATTTCTGGTTCAGGTTCTTGTGGAGCAGGGGTTTGAATAAATTCATATCCATCTGGGCCTATTTCTAATTCTATTGGGTTTCCTGCTTTGAATTTTTCTATGTAGGTTTCTTTTAGAACTGTTTCTTGTCCTTGTTTTATGAAAACGATTAAATTGAATTGGGAAACATTTGAGGCAAAGCTTATGTTGAAATCTCCATAGCCGTCTGTTCTTCCCTGTAAGTTGTTGTATGATTTGAATGATCCGCCGTTTAAATCACAAACTGAAATTTGAATGTTGTGTACAGGTAGAGATTTTATTTTTATTGGGGTTGTGTAGGCAGATGCGAGGCTAATCAGTGTTATACAGATTAGAACTGATACGATTAAACCTCTTTTCATATTATGTTTTAGATTTTTAGGTTTATAAATATTTTTATGGTTTGAAAAATATATTTGGCTACCTTTCTAGGTTGTTATTGGTCTTGATTGAAGGAGGATTATATTGTGGTCTTTGTCTATTGCAAACTCTATGTCTTGTGGCATTTTTCCTTTTCTTTCTACTTCTTTACTTATTTTTGCAAGTTTTCTTAAAGAGCCCAATAGGAATCCTTTTATTTCTTTGTCAGACTTTTCTAATTCTAGGTCTGATTTTTTAAATCTGCAATCTAAGGGTTTTGATTTTCCAGACACTAATTTGTCTCCCAATCCTTTTACCACTTCAATTACTATTTTATTTGAGTTATTTGTTACAGGATCTTTTGTAAATAATACTCCTGCGTATAGTGGATCTATTTGTTCTTGAAGTACAAATCCCAGCCCATTTTCTCCGAGTTCTTTGTCGGATAAGTAGCTTTTTGTTTTTTTACTTGCTTTTGCATAGAGTTTTTTTAGATGTTTTATTGTAATGTTTAGGTCTGGTTTTAGATTTAAAAAAGTGTCAAATTGTCCTGCCCAAGATTGCTTTTTGCTATCTTCGTTTAATCCACTACTTCTTATTGCTATTTTTTTATTTTTGAAGTTTGGTAATATGTGAAGTAGTTCTTTTTTTAGTTCAGAGGTTTTGTTTTCTTTTACTAGTTTTTCTATCAAGTAATTGCCACAATATGTTTTTGGAAGATATTCTCCGAAACCTGCGTTGTTTAGGAAAAAGAGACCTTTACATTTCCCCCCATATGAATCTATTTCTCTTGATTTTATTTCGTCTAAATTTTTTATTAGATTTTTATTTAATGGAGAGGAGACAATTTTGACTGTTCCTTCGTTTCCATTTATTTCTAGGCTGTCTCCGTTTTTTACTTGATCTAATAAACCTTCTACACCGACAATGCACGGGATGTTTAGTTCTCTAGCTAAGATGCAGGCATGTGAAGTTGCTCCTCCTTGTTCAGTTAGAATTGCTTTTGCTTTTTTCATTATTGGAAGTAAATCTGGGTCTGTAGATTCACTTACTAAAATGTCTCCTTTGTTAAATGTGTCAGATGGTCTGAAAATAATTCTTGCATTTCCAGTAACATTCCCGAGTGTTGCAGTTATTCCTTCTAGTTTTTGTTTCTTTTTAATTGGGGGATTTATTGAAGAAAAAATCTTTTGTATTTTATTTTTGTCAGTAATTATTTTTAATTTATCTTTTTTGAAAATATACATGCTTTTGCCAGCTCTCTTTTTTATGTTGTTTAAATTCTTTGGGAGTTTTTTTGTTTTTAAAATTGAGGCAAATTCTTCGTGAGTCATGAATCTCAAGATATATTCTGGGCAATTGAATTTTTTTGAAACATATTCTAAAATTTCATCTAGAATTACAAAATTTAATATTTGGGCAGATCGTCTATACATTTTGATTACTCCTGCAGAAGCATATTCTTCGAAGAGCCTTAGGTGTAATTTATCTATATTGAATTTTTTTATGTACTGGTTTTTTTGTTTGTGTGCTTTTAATATGCTTTTTTTCCATCTTTGTTTTATGTCTATGTGCTTTTTTTCCATGACATCTTCTTTTATTCTGGTTATTATATCTTGAATTGTTGGAAGTTTTCTGCTTCCATATCCGTGGTATGAAAGATGGCCCCAGTGTTTGATGTAGTCTGAGATTGTTTGGGATATTTTTCTATCAAAGAACAGGAATTCTTTGGAAGGGAATTTTTTGAAGATTTCTTTGTATTTTTTGTTTTTTCTTATTTTTATTATAAGATTGTTGAGTTCAAAATCTGCTTTTGACATTTCAGTTGCCATCTCTGGTGTTGCAAGAGAGTGAAAAATCACTAGGAAGTTTTTTGGATCTTTTTCTTTTAAGTAATCTAATAAGTAATTTGTGAAAACATTTGTTCCCCTGTCTAGTGCCTGCGGAACTCTTGAGTATTTGTAGAGGTTTGCAGTTAGTTTGTTGTGTTGTTTGTATAATTCAAATACTTGTTTTGGAGAATATTTGTTAGAGTTTTTTACAAAGTCCATATTTTTATGAACCCAATTTTTTATTTGATCACATTCTTCTTTTATGTTTGTGTTTATTTTTTTTAAGAATCTTGGGTCTTTTATTACACGATCTAATAATGCAATTGAGATTTCTTTTGTAATGCTTTTTTTCACAAAATATGTTTCATTGAATCCGTCGTAGTAAGAATAAACTTCTTTGTAGTCACATATTCCTGTTGGATCATAAGCTGTTGGTTTCAAGTAAAATAAAGAGAAGTGCGGGTCTTCATCTACGTTTTTTCCACCAATTACCCAAGTTTCTTTTTTCATTTTTTTAGTTTAACTAGTTCTTTAATTAGATCTTCGTATTTTCCTTTTCTATATAGTTTTAGTTTTTTTAATTCTAATACAGTAAAATCTTTTTGTTTTGGTAATTGGCCCACATCAAAAATAAAGTCAACTCTTTTTTTGAGTTTCTTTGAAATGTTTTCTATTTTCCAGGAAGTTCCTTTGCCAGTTATATTTGCACTTGAGGCATAGAAGGGTTTTTTTAGAAAAGCCAGGAGAATTTTTTCGTAGGGATTTCTTGCAAAAGTGTATCCATGATCTTTATTTGCAAAAACAATTTCACTTCCTTTAAAATATTTTACTAATTGCTTTTTTTGTTTTGGTAACTTTTTATAGAATTTGTAAAACGGTTTGTCAAATTTGAGATCTAATAAAACTTCTACAAGTGGTTTGATATTTGTTTTTTCTTTGGTTTCTCTTATTTTTGTGGCTATTTCTGGTTGATTTTTTCCAATAAGCATATAGCCATTTTTAGATGGGAAGATTCCTATTTGTCCTTTTTCAATTTTTTGAGAAATTTCTTTAAGGTTGGATATCAGCCCTTTTTTCATCGTAATTAGTTTAAGCATTTCTTCTTTAAAAATGTTGGGAATAGTTAGATTTAAAGAACCCTTTCTTTTCTCCTAGAAGAAAAGAAAGTCTTCAGGTAAAGAAAAGAAGCCGATACTTTTAAAAATGGATTTTATCTCAAATAATTAGATATGCCTACGTGGTCCAGTGGCTAAGACATGTCCCTGTCGCGGACATAACCCGGGTTCAATTCCCGGCGTGGGCGTTCGACCCTTCATGCACTTCGCAGAGCGTCAGAGTGTTATGATTTTGTCCACCCTTTTTATAAAAAATAGGAGCGTGGGTAAAATATGAAGGTTGATCCCTATAATCATCAAGAAAAGTTTTTAGCTTGGAAGGATTCTTTGAAAGGCAATATACCTGAAATTTCTGAGATAAATTCTAAAATATTTCTAGAATATATGTTTGATATGGAACAAGGATTAAATGTTGCTAGTGGAAGCAGAAAAGGAGCTAGAAGTTATGTTAGATTAAATAATTTAAAGCAAAGAGTTTTATTTCTTATTAAAATTTTTGAAAAGAGATACAATATTTTAGATATAACAAAGATTACGGAAAGGGAACTGCATGATTTTTTTGCTAGTATGAGAAATGGGACTTTTACTAGATTAGATGGAAAACCTTATAAATCTCCCACAGATTATGTGAAAATTTTTAAGGCTTTTTGGCATTGGCATCAAAAGGTTAAACGGAAAGAAGGAAACACTATTTATGATATTACTCAAGATTTAGATATAAGTTCATCTAAACCGCAATGGGTTTATTTAGATGAGACACAGATTAAACGGCTTTGTGATAATGCAATTTATGATTATAAAGTTTTAATGATGTTCTTATTTGATACAGGCATTAGGGCTCCAACAGAACTAATGAACATTAAAGTTTCAGACTTTTATAATGATTTTAAGGAAGTTAATATAAGAGATGAGATAAGTAAAACATTTGGAAGAAGAATAAAATTAATGCTTTGTTCTGATTTAATTAAGAATTATATTGATACAAAGAACCTCCGATTAGAAGACTATCTTTTTACTAAAACTCCTTCATTAATGAATCGTTATATTAAAAGATTATCTAAAAAGTTGTTTGGTGAAGGTAAGAGTCCTGCGGGAGAAACTTATGATAAACTAACGATGTATGATTTTCGCCATTGTTCATGTTGTTATTGGCTACCTAGATATAAATCTGAATCTGCATTAAAATTTAGGTTTGGATGGAAAAAGTCAGATAAGATACATTATTATTCTGAACTTCTTGGGATGAGAGATACAATTAATGAAGAAGATATGCTAATTGATGTTACAAAGACTGAGATTGAACAGAAGCTGATTAAATCTGAGAATGAAAAAGAGATTATGCAAGAAAGAATGGGACATATGGAGGAGCAGATGAAGAAAATCCTCCAAGTAGTTAATTTAGCAGTCATGAAAGGAGGGATGATTAATGTAGAAATATGAAACAAAAAAGAAAGAGGTTTGTTGGAAGTTGGTTTTGGATGATTTTTTGGTTACTTGTATTCTGGCCTATTGCAGTTGTTTATTGGGGGGTGAGACAGGAATAGCAAAACATAAATTTTTAAGTCAGACTTTCTTAATTTAATTGAGGTGAAAATGTCAATACTATTGCAGTTAACAATCAATGGATTAATCGCAGGAAGTATTTACGCCCTTATAGCTTCAGGGTTTGCCCTAATTTATAAAACAAATAAATTTATGCATTTTGCACACGGGGCTGTTGTGGCCTTCTCTGCTTATATTTTATATTCGCTGTTTTCTATTTATCAAATTAATTTTTATATTTCTGTTTTATTGACTTTAATTTTTTCTGGATTTTTAGGCTGGTTAATTTATTTTGGAATTTATTCAAGACTTCAGAAAAAGAAATCTTCAAATGTTATTTTACTTGTGGCTTCTATTGGTATTTTAATCTTGATTGAAAATTTAATTCAATTGCATTATGGGGCAGATGTTAAGACTATTGGATATATTGAAGTTGTGAAGGGGATGGAATTTTTTGGGGCGATTATAACTCCTTTGCAGGTTTGGATTGTTGCTACTTCGCTTGTTTTGTTAGTTGGATTATATTTATTTATGAAGAAGACGAAACTAGGGAGAGATATGCGGGCTGTTGCAGATAATCGGGAGTTGGCAGAAATTTTGGGAATTGATTATAAAAAAATTGCAAGTTACTCTTTTATTCTTGGTTCTATGGTTGCAGGGATTGCAGGAATTTTAATTGGACTTGAGCAAAATTTAGTTCCTACAATGGGAACAATGCTTGGGATTAAGGGATTTACCGGGGCAATTATGGGCGGAATTTCAAGTGTGCCTGCTTCTATTTTGGGTTCTTATATACTGGGCTTTGCAGAAAATTATGGAATTTGGTATTTGCCTTCTGGATATAAAGATGCAATTGCATTTATTTTATTGTTCTTATTTTTATTGTTTAAGCCTAAAGGATTATTTGGATTTAAGAAGGAGGGAAGAGAATGATTAAGGTTTGGCTTGTTTCCAGAGGTTGTCGAACATAGTATTTTGTAAATTAAATAAAATAGCATCTTGAATTATAAATCCGTGAACATTTTCTTCTTCATAACTTACAAAAGCTAGTTTGTCTTGATAAATATAACAAGTTCCATTAAAGTTTACTTCCTTTAAGAATCTCATTTTTGTATTTTTCATTTCTACATTTTTTAAACTCTCTCTTTCCTCTTTTGTGTCAGGAACAATTACATTCGTATGAACTTTCATCTCCACTTTTTTCCTATAATATATTGTTACAAATGCTTCAGATAAATTAAACCATTTTTGTCCAGATCCAATTATTTTTACTATGTTATTTGGCTTGTTAACAATATCGTTGATTACTGTTTTGATTCCCTCTTCCCCTTCAAATAATTGAATTTTATGGACGGAGGTTATGGATTTTTGAATTTTTTCTAATTCTGGAAGAATGTTTTGGATTTTCTTCCTTTTTTCGTCTATAATTTCAATTAATTGTTTAGCTGGAGCTGCTTGAAAATAGGTAATGTTATTTTTAAGAACTGTTGAAACAAGGCCTTTTTCTATTAATGATCTCAAAAGCCCATATGTGGTAGTTCTTATTAATTCTGCTTTTTTTGCTATTTCGTGAACCTTTGAGCTCCCTAATTTCAAACAAGAAAGATAAACCCTTATTTCATTGTCCTCTAAATTTAATTCCCTAAGCTCTTTTATTACTTTCATGATTAAATAAATGGATCAGGGTTTTTAATACTTTCTAGTGTTGCCGTATTATGACAACTCATCTTTAAAAACAATCTTTAATCTAATTTTATATAGAAAATGGAAAATAATAATTTGAATTCAGAAGAAAGTTTTAAAAAGAATGTAACTTTAACTAAAAGTATGAAAAAGAGGTATTTAGGTATTTTAGTAATATTAGTTGTAGTAATAATTTTAGCCAATTTAAGCTATTTTAATAATTGGGGGGGAGATATAAAAATAGGAGCTGTTTTGCCTTTGAGTGGATATGCGGAATTTATGGGTACAGAAATGCAAAGGGGTATGGAGATGTGTAACCCTGGAAATATAAAATATATTTATGAAGATAGTGTTGGTTCTGCCACAACAGGAGTGAGCGCCTACAGCAAGCTAACACAAATAGATAATGTGGATGTAGTTGTGGTTGGGATGAGTACTGTTGTTCCTGCGATATTACCTATTGCAAAAGAAAATAAAGATTTTGTTATTGCAACAATAGTTACTGCTGCAGAGGTGGGAAAAAAAGGCGGAGATACTGTATTTAGATATTATCTTGATGGCTATGGTGTTGGCCAAATTATTGCAGATTCCATGGTTAAATTAGATGCTAAAAAAATAGGAATTATGTATGTTCAAAACGAATTTGGAATTACTTATAAAGATGGTGCTCAAGATTTTTTAGATGAAAGAGGAGTTTCTGTTTATTCAGAATCATTCCAAGCAACAGAGACAGATTTTTCTACGCAATTATTAAAATTAAAGCAAAATAAGGTAGATTTTATTCTTGTTATAGCATATGATAAGCAAACCCTTCAAGTGATAAGCAAAATTAAGGAATTAGACCTAGAAGCGAGTATTTTTAGTGCTTGGATGTGGCAAGATTCAGATTTTGAGAATAATAAAGACATCTTAAGCGATACTTATAATACACGTTCTTCATACATGTTTGGTTTGAATAAAGATGCAGTTAAGTTTAATGAGGATTTCAAAACTAAATTTGGCTCTAATCCTAGTCAATTTTCCGCAATTGGTTGTGATTTATCTCTTCTTATTGGAAAGAATAATTTAAACACTCCTGAGAAATTGAATGCTCTAAAAGTGTTAAATGGGATTAATGGTGAAATAGAGCAGGGACAATATGGAGAACTTAATTTTCCAGTAAAGGTTATTCAATTTGTTGAGGATGAAGTAATAATTATAGAATAAAATGAAAATTAAAAAAGAGCATAATTATGAGTTAATTTATAAAAAATTTGGAGAAAATTTGCCTTGGTGTTTAGAAAAAATTCCTCTATGGTTTAAGCAAACTATCAAATCGAAGTGGGTTAAACCTAGCAAAACTCTAGATCTGGGTTGTGGGTTGGGAAATTATGCAAATTATTTAACTGAAAATGGGTTTAAGGTTACTGCAATAGATATTTCAAAAAAAGCAATTTATCTAGCCAAAAAGAAATATTCTTTGAAAAATTTGAAATTTAAAGTTCAGGATATCTTTAAACTAAAATCACTAAATCAAAAATTTGATTTTGTTTATGAAATTTCTATTTTACATAATATTCATCCAGATAAAAGAGAAAAATATGTTAAGCAGATTTATTCTGTTTTAAATGAAAATGGAAAACTCTTAGTTTGTTGTTTTAGCAAGGAGGACTTATTGTTCAGGGGAAAGAAAGAACTTTATTTTCCAGATCTAGATAACACTGTTTACCCTCTTTCAAAGAATGAATTTAAAAAAATATTTGGAAAATATTTTAAGATAGAAAAATTAACAAAAGTTTACATGGGTAGAAAAAATAAAAGGAAGAGAGAAAGATTTCTTTGCCTGATGGAGAGGAAATAGGATGGCAAATGCAAAAGAAGAATATAATAAAATAGCAGAAGGATATTCACAAGCAACAATTAGGCCAATGAGAAAACTTGCTTATGAGCCCACAATAAAACAAGCTATTGGCTCGTTAAAAGGAAAAAAAGTTTTAGATTTAGCTTGCGGGGAAGGGGTTTCTAGTCGTATGATGAAGGAACTAGGAGCTAAGGAAGTTGTTGGGCTAGATGTTTCTGAAGCATTAATTCAAAAAGCAAATGAGACTGGGGGAGAGGGAATCAAATATTTAGTTAAAGATTGTATAAAGGAGGATATTTCTAATTTAGGTAAATTCGATGTTGTGACTGCTATTATGTTTTTACATTATGCCAAATCAAAAGATCAACTTAGGAATGTAATCAAAAATATTAAGAAAACATTAATTTCAGGAGGAATTTTTTGCACATTAACGGTGAATCCAGAAACATTAAAATCAGGTTATAAAAATTATGGGATAAAGCTCAGTAAGGTAAAAAAAGAAGGAGATTCAGTTATTGTTGAATTGAATGATTTTAATTGGAATAAATTTTGTGAATTTACTATTTTTTATTGGGATAAGGAAACTTATACAAAAATTTTAGAAGAAGAGGGATTTATAGTTGAATGGCTTCCTGGAATTGTTTCTAATTCTGGTTTGGATGAATATGGAGAAGAATTTTGGAAAACTTATTTAGAAAATCCTCCTTACTCCATGATTAAAGCAACATTGAACAAGTAATTATTTAAACAATCATTTCTTATTTTAATTGAGGTGAAAAATGATCCAAGCATATTTTATACATTTATTAATTTTAATAGGAATTTATTCTATTTTAGCAGTTTCACTTAATTTAGTTCTTGGCTATACTGGTTTGCTTAATCTTGGGCACATAGCTTTTTTTGGGATAGGGGCTTATACTTCTGCCTTGCTTACTATGAAGGGAGTTCCATTTATATTTTCTTTTTTATTAGCAGGATTGGTTGCAAGTGTTTTTGGATATTTACTTGTCTTGGCGACTAAAAGACTTAAAGGAGATTATTTGGCTTTAGCAACTTTGGGATTTTCTTTTGTTGTTTATTCTTTATTTTTAAATCTAGAATTTACTCGTGGACCTTTAGGGATTCCAGGAATACCAAAGCCTTCTTTATTTGGATTTGCGATTAATTCTAATTTTCAGTATTTTCTTTTTGTTTTAGTTGTAGCAGTAATTTCAATTTATTTAATTAAGAAGATAGTTGATTCACCTTTTGGGAGATTATTGCAAGCAACAAGAGATAATGAATTAAAATTAAAAACATTGGGAAAGAATACGGGCAATTTAAAGATTAAAGCAATGATGATTTCTGCATTTTTTGCTGGTTTGGCAGGGAGTTTGTATGCCCATTATATAACATATATTGATCCTAGTTCTTTTTATCTGGCAGATATAATTTTAATTTTGGTTATTGTGATTGTTGGAGGATTAGCTTCAATTGAAGGTTCTATTTTTGCAACATTTTTTATTCTTTTGATTCCAGAAGCTTTGAGATTTTTAGAATTGCCAAGTTCTGTAATTGGGCCAATGAGGCAAATAATTTATGCGATTATTTTAATTGGAATTTTAATGTTTAAACCACGAGGACTTTTAGGAGGAGTTGATTTGGGTTAAAATGCTAAAAATAAATTCAATTTCAAAATCCTTTGGGGGAGTTAAAGCATTGAATAAATGCAACTTTGAAATTCAGCAAGGGAAAATAACTTCTTTAATTGGGCCTAATGGAAGTGGAAAAACGACCTTATTTAATGTTATTTCAAATTTAATTCAAAAAAATTCAGGGAGTATTTTTTTAGAAAAAGAAAATTTATCTAAGAAGAATGCTTTTGAAATTGCAAAAGAAGGAATTTCCCGAACATTTCAAGAAGTCCGGTTATTTGATAATTTAACAATTAAAGATCATTTAGAAATTGCTTTGATGCAAGATGATGAAAAGCTTAGCAATATATTTAGCAAAAAAGAAAATTATTCAGATAAAATAAAAGAAATACTTGAGTTAATTGGTTTAGACAAACCGTCTCAGACTCTTGCTGCGAATTTAAGTTATGGTCAGAAAAAACTTTTGGATTTAGCTATTGCAATTGCAAAACCTCATAAAGTTTTAATGTTGGATGAACCTGTTGCGGGGGTTAACCCTGCTTTGAGAAAACAGATTAAAGTAATTTTAATGAAGCTTCAGAAAAGCGGAGAAACAATTCTTTTGGTTGAGCATGATATGAATTTTGTTATGGATATTGCCGATAAAGTTTTTGTGATGGATGAAGCAATTTGTTTTGGGTGGATAGATACTACAATAAAAAAACTAGATGAAGATAAATATATTAGAACTTTTTCTAGGAGAACTAAAAATAGTAAGTGGAGTAATAATACAATTAGTTATGGGAAAGAATTAATTGAACAAGGAAGAATGACTCCTGCTGGATTAAAGTTTTACAAAGAGGGGTTGTTAAAACCAACGCATGATGCAGGAATACCAAAGGACCCGCCTATGCCAGAAGAATTAAGAAAAGCTTTGGATAAGAATTTTAAGGCTAAAGAAAATTTTAATAATTTTCCTCCTTCAACAAAAAAGATGCATTATCGTTGGATTTTACGAGGAAAACGCGAAGAAACAAGAATCAAGAGAATAAACCTTATTGTAAATTCTGCTGAGGAAGGAAAGAGAAATCTTTTTGGAACTCAGGATAAAGTTAATAATTAATTTTAGGTTATTTTAATTTATATAAAACTTTAAAAAAGATTAGTTCTTTAATCTAATATGCCTGTGGTAAATGTTGAGATGTGGCCGATGAAGGAAGAGATGAAGTCAGAGGTAATTAAGAAAATTACAGATTCTTTTGTTGAGTTGGGAATCCCGGCTGAAGCAGTAACTGTGATTATTCATGAAACTTCAAAAAGTAATTGGGGAAGTGCAGGTGTTCAGCATTCTATAAAGTTTAAAGATTAAGTTTTGGCGTTTGGGAGTACCTTTATATAGAGAAATTCCTAGAGCATTTTATGGGACTATTTAGTTTTTTAAAGAAGCTGGGAAAGCAAGAAGAAGTTGAAGAGATTGTTTTAGAGAAGTTGGCTTTTTCTGAAATTGAAAATTGGTTAGATAAGAAGATAGATGAAAATAAGATTAAAGAAGAGGAAGTTTTAGTTCTTGTTCAAAAGAAAATTAAGGATTTTAGTGTTGAATTGCAGGAAAAAATAGTTCATCTTAATGAGTTTGATGTTGAATCAAAAAAAGCTAAGGATAAAATTAAAGGGGTTGTTGAAGATAGTAGAATCAAATATGTGGGTTCTCTTGAAAAACTTATTGCTAGTTTAGAAAATATTAATGTGACAAAGTATTCTGAGATTACTAAGAAGATAGATAAACTTTTTCTTGAATTTAATAAGGGGTCCTCTAAGAATTATGAACTGGTCACTATTTTAATTGGAAAGGAGATGGCAGATATAAGAGATTTATTTAAGAATTTTTCTAATGCTTTGCTTGAGATTTTTAATGAAAATAAGGAAATTCCAGAATTATTTAAGAAATATGAATTTGTTAAATTAAAATGTGCTTTGTTAAATTCTATTAAGAATAAAAAGATTAAAGTTAGGCAAGATCTTTTAGAGATTCAAGAGAAGATTAAGCAGAAAAAAGAAGAGCGTCAAGATTTTTTGAAAAAGATAGGGGAGATTAAGGAGAGTGAAGATTATCAAAATATGTTGGATAAAAAAGAGAAAGTTGGTTTTCTTGAGAAAGAAATTGGGGAGAAGCTTGTTTCTTTAAAGCAACTTATTGATTTTAAGGCTTTGACAAACTTTTTCCATATAAATGAAGATCAAATGAATGTACTAAAAAAGTATAAAGAAAATTTTCAGGAAAGTTTTAAGAAAGAAAATGGCGAAGAAATAATTGCTTTGTTAGACGAGGCTAAATTAAATAATTCTGGTATTTTAGAGAAGGTGGATTTAGTTAAAATTAAAAGAGAAGAGTTAGTAAAGTGTAAAAATGAGATTATTAAAGATGAGACTTTGGAATTAGAGGAGAGGGAGAGAAAGATAGTTGTAGAAATTGAGGAATTTAGAATAGAGAAAGTAAAAGAAGATAAGAGAATGGAAATTTTGAATGAAGAGGAAAGAGAATTGAAAGATTTGTTGAATCAAGAGTTTCTTAAGATGAATGTTGAAATTGGGTTTTAGTTTTATTTTAGTCTTAGTTCATCTATGTATAATAGTCCTCTTTGTATGCCATTAATTGATTTATGTTGCCAAACTCTTTCAACATTATATCCTTGTCTTTCTCCGACTAACTTCGGATCTGTTAGATCTCCCCCAAGACTGTATGAGGGAATTACAATTACTCCTCCTGGATTTAAATAATTCTTAGCTTCTTTTAAAAATCTTTCAAATAATTCTGGAGGCATCATCATACTTGCAGAAATCGTATCTCCTTTTGGAGGATTTCCGGGGAAGAAAGGGATATTCCAAACAATTAGATCTGCTTTTTTATTAATATTCCCAAACAAATCTCCCTGTACAATTTCTACCTTGTCTTTTAACCCAAATTTTTTTATATTTTCTAATGTATTTTGAATTGCGAAGGGAGATATATCGCTTGCAATAACTTTTTTGGCCCCATATTTAGCCATCACTATTCCTAAAATTCCTGTTCCAGAACCCATATCAATAACTGTTTTATTTAGAAATAAATGTGTGTTGTAAAATAAAAATCTTGCATGATATCTTGCAGAGGATAAAAAAGGACAAAATACTTTTTCATTTACAGAAAACTTTGCTAAAACATCTCCTTCTCCACTAACGTCATAATCCACTTCATGAGTTTTGTGTTTGTGTTTTTCAGATTGAGTTAAGACTATTTTTCTTTGTGGCTCATTCATTAATCTTAGATTTTCTTCTGTGAGGTTTGTTTCCATTTTATTGTACCATCTCTCTTGCTAACCTATTTAACTTTTCATCATTTTGCAATGTGTTTAAGAAGGGATCTTTATATGCATTCACACTTCCTTTTGTTTCCCAAGTTCCATCTGCATCTTCATCAGAATTCCATAATTCTGCTTTTGTTTCTAAGTTGGATATAACCAGTGTTTGGTGGGTTGGTCTTTCATTCTCATGCGTTATATAAAGTGTCACATGATATCCTGGAGCAGTTTTTGTGTTATCCTCTTCATAAGTGTAGGTTCTTCTTGTTTTATCTTTGCATCCGCTCCCACAGAACAACATTGATGCTGTAAGTATGGATGTACTAAATCTTGAAAGAGTATTCATTTTATTCTTTTTTTCTCCTGTTTATTTGTCATTTGTTTTACTATTTTAAAAATTAAGCCAAGCCCCCTAGAATTTAACCTTTGCCCTCACTCCAACATACTTTGTGTCTAATTTTTTTCTGTGTCCTGCAAGTTTTGCTTCCACTCCAACTGAAAAACCTTTCCCAAGCTTAACATCTAAACCTGGCCTTGCAAAACCTTTTTCTGTTTCATGATTATAGGCCCCCAAACAATCAGCATAAAATCTATTTGAATTTAAAAGACCATACCAATCAATTGATTCTCTATCTGGAAAATATCTTAAGTCTAATTTTCCAAATAATCCTTTAACAGGTTTTCCACTTAATCTTGCAACAACTCCTGCCTCATTATGTTCTGGAAACTTGGCTCCGTTCATATGACGTGCCACAACCCCCAAACTTAAAGGTCCTTTTTTCAAAGGCAAACATTGAACTCTTGCTTTCCAAAAACTAGAATCTCCTTGCTCTTCGGCAATACCATAATAATTCCCCTTCAAAGGAAGCTTCCCAAGAACCTCCAACCGATTAACTGGCTCTGCTTCATTATTCTGAATTCTAGTTACAACTACTGAAGGTTTTGGGATAGGTTCTGCCGTATTACCTAAAGGAGCAAAAGCAATAAATCCCGCCAATACTGTTGCTTTTATTTTGTTCATCATTTTGTTTTTCCTTGTGTTTTCATCACGAGGGATGGACAATATATGCTTTTATAATACTTCGCGCCCCCGTAGGGGGCTTAGAATAGTAATGTTTTTAAAGTTAGAAATCTTTGAGGTAATATGGATAAACAAATATTAAGAGAAATAGGTTTAAGTGAAGGAGAAATCAAAGTATATTTAGCTTTGCTTAAATTGGGAGGGGCAAAAAAAACAGAATTGGCAAATGAATCTGGGGTGTCTTCTTCAAAAGTATATGAAATTTGTAACCGACTTCAGAATAAGGGAATTGTTGGAGTTATTCTGAAAGACAAGAAAAAGCATTTCCAAGCAATGGAGCCTAAAAGGTTGATGGATTTTTTTGATGAAAAAACAGCAAGATTAGAAAAACAAAAAAAGGAACTTGAAAAAGCAATTCCTCTGTTAGATAACTATCGTAAAAAAAAGGAAAATAAAGCAACTCTTTATGTGGGGCTTAACGCCATAAAAAATATTTATAGAAATATTTTAGATGAATTGAAGAAAGGAGATGAATATCATGTTCTTGGAGTTAACTATGGGGGCAATCTTCCCGGAGTTAAGGAATTCTTTGCAAATTATCACCGGGAGAGAGCTAAGAAAGGAATAAAGGTAAAAATGTTAGTTAATCATGATGTAAAAGATTTGTTGGTTGAAACCCTACTCCTAAATTCTGAGGTCAGATTTTTACCACAATACCTTATGAATAATATGATTATTTTATTTTATAAGAATAAATCTTTTATTTTCTTTTTAGCTAAAGATTCTGTTGGATTACTAATAGAAAATGGAGAGGTGAGCAAAGGGTTTAAGTCTTATTTTGATGCTTTCTGGAAATTAGCAAAGCCTTAAATTTTTTTAATCCCAAGCTTTATAAACATAAATTATTCTAATAAAATATGGGAAACAAGAAAAGATTAAAGAGACATGTTCATAGAGCAATGTTCCGTAGACTTAAAGGATGTAAGGTTAGTAAGAAAGGTCTAGTTAAGAAAGAAGAGTCTGCTAATAAGGAAAAGCCGGTTAAGAAAGAATAGTTATTATTCTAGTTTTATAATTTTATTTAGATGATTTTGCTTTTGCATCGCGTTCTTTGCATTCAGCCCAATATTCATTTTTCTCAATACTTGCTTTAAAGTGGCTTTCACCTGCAACACGAAGTTTCCAATAAACTATTTGTCCTTTGACTGTGTCTGTTCGTCTTTGGATTTTTTTCATTGCTCTTTTTGCAGCTGCTCGTTTTTGAGGAGAAATTTTTGTATTTTCTAAGTTTGGTTCTGTTTCTTTTTTCCATTCTAAAACTTCTTTAAGTTCTTCTTTAATTTCTTCATATTTAACTTTAATTTCATCTTCTGTTAAAGGATCTGTTTTAATTCTAGAATAATATTTTTGTGGCATAATTATTTTATGTTGAGAGAGTTTATAAAGTTTAATTAATTATTATTGTTAAGATGGTGATGGTTGAAGGAGTGATTTGGTATTTGTTTGTTATAGATAGTTTGGGTGCTAATATTGCTGCGTGGTTTTTTGCTGATTGGGCTCAGAAGAATTTCAAAAAGTCTTTTTTCTGGAAGCATTTGCCTTTGAAAAAAGGATGGGCTTTGATTTATTTACTATTAGTTCTTTGGGTTGGTGCAGGGTTGTGGAGACTTGGGATTATTTAGTTAAGTGAGAATCTTGTTTTAATTTTGGTTAGTAAGGTTTTTAAAGTTCGAGCTCATACTTTGTATATGGTAAAAACATCTCCAAAAATTGTTGCAGTATTATCTTTTCTTACAATGATTTATGCTTTGTTTGATGATTTTAATAAAGAGATTCTTATTGGCTCGCTTCTGATTTTTATTCTTTCAATTGGGATGATTTCTAATAGTTAAAATTATTTCTCAAATTTCAAAACTTTAACACCTTGTAGCATTTCTTTGTTTGATTTAAGTTCCTTGTATAAGGTGTCTATTTCTTCAGAATTCAGTTCGATTATTCCAGATTGCATGTCTCCTTTGAAACAAAGTTGTATTTTTGCAGATTCTTTTTTCATAATGTCTTCCTCAATGAAAACTTCCTTTAGCTCCCCTTGAGATGCAACTCTGATCACTTTGTTATTAATTAGTTTCTTTGTTCTAATTTTCATGCTAGAGAGATGTTTCTAGAATTTTTAAGTATATATGAGATATAATATAAATAATAAAAAATTAAATTAGTTTGTTGTATATTAATGCAAATATCCAAGCCACTATAAAGCAGTCTATGAAACTGTATATCATTCCAAGTATTGTTCCGAAGAATGTTATGTTGTAACCTAATCCGCCGTATGCATTCATGATTAGAGCAACCCACAATAAACCTTGATTTGCTACAGCCATTAAGCTCATTACTAAAATAAATATTGCACCCATGATTCCTGCTGCTACACCAAACTTCACTGCATTAAGTTTTGCTCCTTGTGTTTTCACCATCTTTTTATTCTACCTCCTTTTAATTTTATAATAATCCTCTTAGTGGTCCTAAAATAGTTTCTGCCCAATAGCTGATTACTCTATGAATTTCAAGTGCTTCTCCATACATGTTGGCTGGGAGCAGTTCTTCAAAAGGGGTTTGTTTTCTTCCTTCAACTCTTTCTTTGGCTTGTTGTAGGTAGTTTGTCTCTCTTTTTGCAGCAGTATTTCTTCTTGTTTTTTGCGTTTCTCCTAATCTGGTTGTCATTTTATTTTTTCTTAACCTCTATTTTTGTTTTACCTTGCATATATGGTTGTAAGGGCTTTGGGATTAAGATTGATCCATCTTCTTGTTGATTGTTTTCCATTAATGCGATTAATGCTCTTGGCGAGGCCACAACTGTATTGTTTAATGTGTGGGCAAAGTATCTTTCTTTTCCATTGTCTAATTTTATATTCAATCTTCGTGCTTGAGCTTCTTCCATGTTTGTGCATGATCCAGCTTCCCAGTATTTTTTTTGTCTCGGTGACCATGCTTCTACATCTGCTGATTTTGTTTTAAGGTCTGCTAAATCGCCTGAGCAACATTCTAAAATTCTAACTGGTATATCTAAACTTCTGAAAAACTCAACTGTAAAGTTTAACATTTTATCATACCAAACATACGAGTCTTCTGGTTCGCAGATTACAATCATTTCTTGTTTTTCAAATTGGTGGACTCTATAAAAACCTTTTTCTTCAATTCCATGTGATCCTCCTTCTTTTCTAAAGCAAGGAGAATAACTTGTTAGATTTAATGGAATGTTTTTTGATTGAATTGTTTTATTTATGAATCTTCCAATCATTGAATGTTCAGAGGTTCCAATTAAGTATAAATCTTCACCTTCTATTTTGTACATCATAGCATCCATTTCTTCGAAACTCATTACTCCTTTTACTACGTCGCTACGAATCATAAATGGTGGAAGAATGAATGAAAATCCTTTTCTTATCATGAAGTCTTTTGCGTAAGTTAAAACTGCGCTATGAAGCAAGGCAATGTCTCCTGTTAAAAAGTAAAATCCGTTTCCAGATGTTTCACGAGCAGAATCAAAATCTACTCCCTCTAATTTTTCTGCTAGTTCAGCATGATTTTCAATTTCAAATTCTGGTATTTTTGGTTTGCCAAATTTTTCTACTTCTACATTTTCAGAATCATCTTTTCCAATTGGAACTGATTCATGAATCATGTTTGGTATTTTGTACATTATTGTTTTAATTTCTTCTTCAAGTTGTTTTCTTTTTTCTTCTGAAGCTGTTATTTTTCCTGGGATTTTCTTAGCTTGATTCATTAATCTCTCAGATTTTGTTTCATCTTTTTCTTTTTTAGCTTCTGAAATTTCTTTAGAAATTTTATTTCTCTCTGATCTTAATTTGTCTTCTTCTTGTTTTAATGCTCTCCATTCATCATCTAGTTTTTTTACTTTGTCAACTAGCGGGAGCTTTTCCTCTTGGAATTTCTTTTTTATGTTTTCCTTAACGCTTTCTGCATCTTCTCTGATTAGTTTTATATCTATCATGATAATTGGAGATAATTAGGATATTTAAATTTAGTGTTTGATAACAATTATTTTTATAAAGTCTTTTTTTATTTTATTAATATGATATCCAAATTACCAAAAAGTGCAATGGGTGCAATAAATAGAAGGAATGGAACCAATCTTCGTTTGGGGTTGTTTGTTCCTCTTTGGCGGCCTCTTGAAATTTTTAGAAATGTGCGGGAGGATGTTTATTCTGCGAAAGTTCGGGCTAGAATTTATTCTGGATTGAGAACTGTTGGTTTTGTTACAAAAGAAATTCGAGAAGAAGATCATAATGCTTCTGCTTTTTCTGGAGAAGATCAGGAACATATTTTGACCTATGAATTTTTATCTGGGGCGATTCCTAGGTGTGGAAGGGGAAGAGTTGTTGTCCATAGTGTTCAAGGAGAAGATTCTAGAAGAAAGGATTATTTAAGATTAGGTAGAGGAGATTATGGAGAAACAGATTTTTCTACAAGATTGCCTCCTGGAACTTTTCAATTTGGATCAGATGTTCCTCGGGCTGTTTCTGCGTAATCCCAAGATTTAAAAAGATTTTATTCTTGGGTTATTTATGGTTGGGGTGATAGAACAACTTTTTACAGCGTATTCTGGATTTGTAGCTGAGCTACCTTATGGATTTGGAAGTTTCTTAAATTTCTTTATACTTGTTTTGGGAGTTGTGGTTTATGCTGTTTTTATTTGGCATGGTTATCGACTTCTTGCTAAAAAAGATATACTTGGCTTGGATTTGAAAAAATATAATACTTATGAGCATGCGTTTCTTGTGAAGTTTCTTGCTGCATTGCTTTTCTTTTTAGAAAATTTGATAATTTCTCCTTTTGTAATTTTTGTTGGGTTTTCTTTGTTTTCTATTTTCCTGATTGTTTTAACTGAAGGTTTAGCTGTTTCACATTTGTTAATTACTTCAGCAGTTATACTTGCGGCGATTAGAATGACTTCGTATTATAAGGAAGATTTGTCAAGGGAGCTTGCGAAGTTTTTGCCTTTTACTTTATTGGCTGTTAGTGTTCTTAATCCAGCTTTCTTTGATTTGCAAAGAGTTGTTACGCAGTTTGCATTGGTGCCAAGTGTGTTTTCAAAGATTTGGATTTACCTACTTTATATTGTTCTTTTAGAAGTTGTACTTAGATTTTTTGATTATTTGTTTACTTTGGCGGGAATTGGAGAGCCTAAGGAAGAATCTATTGAAGAAGAAGTTGTTGAGAAAGAGAAATAAAATTTTTTACAGTGTCTTTTCTAGGTTGATTTTTCTCTAAAATAAGAAGTTAAATATTCTGGGATTCTTTCAAATAAAATTTCTCCTAGGTCTGCCATGTAATCTAAATTTCTTTTTGGTTTATTTGGAAAAATAGCTTCTCCCCACTCTGCAAAGATATCTAATGTTCTCATTTTATTTAATCTTCATCAACATTTACATGTCCTTCTGCTCGGCACCTCACTCGATTATTTTGATCTTTATTTTTCTTCTTCGTGAAATCCCTCGTCTTCTGTGTGAAGTTGTCCTTTTTCAAGAATTTGTTTTAAGTTTTTAATGTGTTTGCCTTTTTCTTCTAAGTATCCTTTGTGTTCAGCTTTTTCCTCTTTAATCATACGCGAAACATATTCTCCACCTAGGAAGTGTGGAGTTAGAACATAGTTTGCTCCTTTTCTGTAAAGAGCTAGTGCTTTCTTGATTGTGTGTGCCCGAACAATGATTATTGTTTTTGGATTCATTGATCTTATTGTTTCTATTAGTAAAGTGTTTATCTCAAATTCAGGGATTGTTGAAACTGCTAGTTGTGTTGTTTCTAATGGAAGGTCTCGTAATAAGTCTGGGTCATAAGCGTCTCCATAAAGAGCAGGGATTTTTATTTTGTTTAGGGCTTCAATTGTGTCTGGGTTGAAATCTACAACTAGATAATCTTTTTTAATTTTCTTTAAAGATCTCAATATGCTGAAGCCTATTCTGTTGTATCCAAATAAAATTGCGTCATATTTTTTCTTTATTGTTTTTGCTCTTTTTACTTTTTTTCTTTCAAAGATAGAGATTGCTGGAGATAATGTTCTGTATATTTTGTTTGAGTACATGATTAAGTAAGTTGAGAGTGTTATTGTTATGACTCCTGTTAAAGTTACTGCAGTTAGAACTTCTGACGTTATGTGGCCCATTGATACTCCTAGCGCAAGAACAATCAGAGAGAACTCTGATATTTGAGCAAGAGTTGTTCCAACTAAAAAGTTTGTTCGCTTTGTATAGCCTGCTATTGCTGTTAGAGTCAGTAGGATTAAAGGTTTTATGATCAAAGCAATTAGGGAAAGAATTATTGCTGCAACTATTGATGCTTGGATGTTTGAAACTTTTATGTTTAGTCCTAAGATTATGAAAAAGATTATTAGGAAGAAATCTCTTAGCGGTCTTATCTTTGAACTTATTTCTGTGCTGTAAGGAGACATTGACAACGCAACACCTGCAACTAGTGCTCCAATTTCAATTGAGAAACCTAAGAATGCAAATAGTGCGGCGATAATAAAACACCAGCAGATAGAAAATAAGAATAATAGTTCTTGGGATTTTGCTACGCTTTTTGTAAGTCTAGGGAGTAAATAGAAACCAACTAGCATAACTAAAATAACTAATCCTCCTCCTCCAAGAATTGCTCTTATGGCAAGAGATCGGAAATCAATACCGTTTGCACTTGCTGAGATGAACATTAGAACTGCAACAGCAACTAAGTCTTGGATAATTAATATTCCAATTGACATTTTACCATGAAGAGATTCAAGTTGTCGTTGATCAGATAAAAGCTTCATAATAATAATTGTACTGCTGAAAGCCAAAGCAATACCAACATAGGCAGAAGTTATTAGGTTCCATTGAAGGATGCTGAATGAAACTCCAAATCCAATTGCAAAAGTTATAACTATTTGAATTAGTCCAATTACTAAAGAGGCTCCTCCGATTTCTTTTATTACTTTTGGATTTAGATGAAGTCCCACGATGAATAATAGAAAAGCAATTCCTAGATCTGAGAAAACTCTAATGACTTCACTTGACGCTGCTTCAAGTACAAATGGACTTATGATTATTCCTGCTATGATATAACCGATGATTATTGGTTGTTTAAGTAATCGAATGATATATGAAACTACAAACGCAGTTGCTAGAATGATTGCTAGTTGAATAAATATTGGATCCACTTTACACCTCTGAATTATTGAAGTATAATTGGTATAAAAAGCTTTTTAAAATAGCTTTGCTTGATTAAAATATGGAAGAGGAAGTAATTCAAAAACCACAAAGAAAATGGTTTTTATTGTCTGTGCTGGGGGGATTAATTTTATTTGTGATATTATATAAGTTGGGAGAAATTATTGGCATTAAAGATTATGATTTGTGGGGAACATTAATGTATTTTGTTTTTATGATTGTTTTGTTTATTGCGATAAAAATAAGGTGGAAACATTTGCCAACTTCTTTGGTTTTTTTGGTAGGAACCATTATTGTTTTTCTTACTAGTATTCCTTTGAAAGAAATTCCGGGGTTTACAACTTTGTTTGATGCAGTTGGGTTTTTGTTATTTCTTAGTTCTATGTTTGTGTTACCAATATTTGGGCTTTGGTCTTTAATAGAGGGAATTATTTTTATTAAGAGAGAAAGTAAAACATTAGGAAGCACAAGTTTTGCTTTGGGATTATTAATTTTAATTGTGGGATTATTTATGGCTTATTGGATTTTGTTTGGCGGATTTAGTATGTAATTTTTACTTAGCATAACCTTTTTAAACCAATTTTGATAACTGTTTCTATGCCAACTGTAAGAGTTAAGATGAATAGTACTGATATAGAGATGTTGAATACTATTTGTAATTCTATTGCAGAGATTGCTAAGAAAGCAGGTATTGATATGAGAGGACCTGTGCCTTTGCCAACTAAGAAACTTAAGATTACAACTCGTAAAAGTCCGTGTGGAGATGGTTCTGCAACTTTTGATAATTATGAGATGAGAATTCATAAAAGGTTGATTGATCTTCCTTCAAATGAAAAAGTTCTTCATCACATTATGAGGATGCAGATTCCTAAGTCTGTAAATATTAAGATTGAGATGAAAGATTAAGATGAATTTTCTAAGAAATTTAAGGACAAGTGCACTTGCTGTGGCGTTACCAGTTGTAGCTGCACAAGCAGGAGAAGAAGTGGCTCAAAGAAGACCAACTCTTTTTCAAAAAAAAGCAATTGTTGTTTTAGGGGATTTGCGTGAACATTGGCTTCAAAATGGACATGATTATATTGGAGCAGTAGAAGGCTTGGTTAAAGAAAAAGGATTGGATAAAGACGGAGATGGACGTATTGATGTTAGTGCAGGAATGGAATATAAGGATGAAGTAGCAAAACGTGCGCGAGCTTTGAGTTATGATGATGTTGTTGGAGCAGGAGTTGCAGAATCCGCTTTTGGGGAATTGCTTTTTGCTCAAAAAATGGCTCATGGAGATTATCGAAAAGTTATGAGAATGTTTGTTAATGGTAATAATCTGGATTCAGATAAAGATGGAAAAGTTACTCCTGCAGAACTTTCTGGATATGAGAGAGAGTTGACTGCGAGACAAAAATAATTAGGTGGTTGACTAAAGAGAATAGTTCTTTGAGAAATTAAAATGAAAATTGTGGATGAACAAGAGAGAGCTAATTTGGAAGAATATTTGGCTAGAATTCCTTTTGAGAATGTACGTGAAGCTGTTTTCGCTACAAGAGAACTTATGAATGCAGGGGGAATGGAGATTGGAAGTGAGGGGGGTAATCCAGATCCAGAATGGAATCGGTATTTTTTAAAACTAATTAATTGGCAATTAATTTCTTCTAGAGATATTTATGTTGATTATGAAATGTTTATGGCTCCTGGAGAAGAATAATTTTAAAAAGGCTTTTTTCTTTTTTAGTTTATGAAAAGAGGAACCACAATATTTATAATAGTATTAATTTTGGTTTTAGGTATAGGTTACTTTAAAATGTCAGATAATAATTCAGAAAATGTGAAGGTTGTTCTTGAGACAAATCAGGGAGATATAGTTATTAATCTTTATGGAGATATGCCGATTACAATGGGAAATTTTAAGAAGCTTGTTGAGAAAGGATTCTATGATGGTGTTATTTTTCATAGGATAATTCCTGATTTTATGATCCAAGGCGGAGATCCTGAAGGAACTGGAATGGGTGGACCTGGTTATAATATTGAAGATGAGTTTACACACGCAGGTGGAAATAGAAATAGCCCTTATACAATTTCAATGGCTAATGCTGGGCCGAACACAGGTGGTTCTCAGTTTTTTATAAACTTGGTTGATAATAATTTTCTAGATACAAAACATCCTGCTTTTGGAAAAGTAGTTGAAGGAATGGATGTTGTTGATAAGATTGCAGCTGTGCAGACCGGAGCTAATGATAAGCCTGTTGAAGATGTTGTGATTGTGCGGGCTTATGTTAAGGAATAAAAAGAAAAAAAGATCACCTCTTTTTATTGAGAGAAGGTTTTTTATTTATTCATCTGGCCATAAATATCTTTTGGAGAATCATCATTAGACAACATTTCAAAATATTTTACTGCCTCTTTCTGGTTCCATGTATATTTTTGTTCCTGCATATCTCTCAGAGGAAAAACATCTTCCCGATTATATTTTGGAGTGCCGATGTTTGATTCAGTCATCCATTTATTCTTTTTTCTAATTCTTTCAAAATTTCCCCCTTTGTCCTTCTCGGTCGCGGTATCAATTTCCTGATGAAGCAACGATTTTTGTAAGCCATATTCAGTATCCCCTACCTTCTCTGCCACATAATTTCTATGTAATATATGGCACCATGAAGGTATTCCTATGCCATTAGTGACTTCTTTTTCTAATCTTTTCTGGATCGGGGTTCTATCTTTATGAATAGGCGAACTTTGATATTCTACATGGGTTGTTGGATGTACAAAACGTTCTTTACGTAATTCTGCCAGAATAGGTGCGTATTCAGAATATTCAGAAAAGTTCCTTGTCTTCACTATTTTTTCTACCCTATCAAAATCTTCATCCATTGCTTGTTTAATTGAATCTTCTTCACTTAACTTTTTTTTCATTTTCTTAAACCTCCTTTCACTTCTTTATTTTCTCTTTGAGTTTGTATTTTGTTTGTCATTTTATTGTTTTAATACTCCTATTTTGATTATTTTTGCTAAAACACTTCCAGCCATTACTGCTGGAACTGTGACCATCATGATCTTAAATGAGGCTCCTACAACAAAAGCTATGATTAGAATCTCTATTGCTTTTTTGAGACCATTTTCAACTGCTTTTGCAATTAATCTTTCTTTGTTTATTTTTTTTAATCTTTTATTTAGTCTTTTTATTTTTTGTTTCATTTTCTTTGTTTTTCTTTGTTTTATTTCTTAATAGTAGTAACATATATTAGTATATATAGATTCACTCTCCATTAATGGAGGAGTAAACAAAACAATTAAAAACCCTAAAAACTAACTAAATTTATGGATACTCAGATATTAGAAGACTTGGGGTTTACGAATGCAGAAATTAAGGTTTATCTTTCTTTGTTGGAGCTTGGATTGAGTTCAGCAGGGCCAATTATAGAGAAATCAGGGCTTCAGAGTTCAGTTGTTCATATGACACTGAATAAGCTTGTTAATAAGGGATTTGTTTCGTTTGTCAAAGAAGGGCAGAGAAATCATTATCAAGCAACAGATCCCAATCATATTTCAAATTACATTGATGAGAAGAAAAAGCAATTTGAGGGAATTTTACCTGAACTTTTGTTGAAGCAGAAAAAGGCAAAGCAGAAATCAGAGGTTGTTACTTTTAGGGGGATTAAAGGAGTAAAAGAGTTATTTTATGAACTTCTTGAAGCAGGAGGGAAAGAACATCATTCACTTAGCTCTCCGAAGGAATCTTTAATGCTGGGGGATACTTTTTGGATTAATTATCATAAGAAAAGGGCAGCAAAGGGAATTAAGGCAAAGTTGATTTTTAATGATTCTTTGAAAGAGTGGACTATGAACAACAAAAAAGATTTTATTAAAACTGAATTTAAGTTTACTTCTGTTGATTTTGAGCCATTGACAGAGACAATAATTAGAAATGACAAGATTGGAATTATTATTTATACTGAAATCCCTTTGGGTATTTTAATACATAGTAAGTCTGCTGCAGATTCATATGATAAGTTTTGGAAAGTTTTGTGGGATGGGAATTGAATATGGGTTTGTTCTAAAATCGCTTGCTTTATAAAAAAGAATCTTGACAAGTCTTAGATTCTTTTTTCAATTAATTATTAACAACAATACAAGGGGTTTCTATCTTGGGTTTTGATGTTTGTAGGAAAGTTGAATGATAAGGAAATAAAAAGGGGTGATAAGGATTATTAAGGAGAATATTTGAATTAATATTTTCCGGACCCTAGAGATTAAAACAGATGCACCATCCGGCACACAACCTCCCTAGGACTTACCCAGATAAGTAAGTAAGTTAATGTATTTATATGTTTCTCTTTGGGAAATTTTGGCTGAGCTAATATTTATTAATCTCATTTAAATCTTTTTCTTTAGAGAGTTTTTTTCGGATATTTTTTACTTCCTTAACAGAGTTTGTTGTGTTGGGAATTATACCAACCATTTCATTTAAGACAAGTCGTCTAACTGCGTCGCGAATTGCATCTGATTTATTTATGTAAATTCCTTTTTTTATTAGTGAATTTATTTGGGAGATTAATTGATTAGGCAATCTAACTGGAGTCATTGTCATTTCCATGTAATACTGGGGTAATACAAGTTTATAAAAGTTTGTTTTGAAATTTTTTCTATAAGGAGGATTGGTTTTTGCAAGAAAGTTGATTGATAATGAAATTAAAAAGAGGTTATAGAATATTTAAATTTCAAATTCTAGAGCTCTCCAACTTATTACATATGATTTTATTTTGGAATTAAGTTGTTTACTAAAAGTTCTTATTCCTCTTTGTAGGGATTCATAGATAGAAGATTGTGGGGGTTCTTGATTTCTCATAGGTAAACCTGCTAAAAATCTGCGTGTTGGTTCTGATTCTTCTTTAAGTTGTGGGTTTCTTAAATCTTCGTACATATTAATTTAATGAGATTTTATTTTAAAAATATTACTTTCTGTTTTAATGAGTTTTTCTAAACATTCTTGTATGTGCACGTCCAAAATATCTATTTCTTGGGCTGTTTGAATTTGGTCTTGTTCTTGCAATGATTGCTCTTGGGTCTGTGACAGGTGTTGCTGTGTCTTGGATTAATTTAGGTGCTTCAAAAACAGGTAAGTGATCTTTTCTAATATCTGGAATTGATATTTCATCATGGTGATTGTAAACCATTTTTACTCCATATCTTGTGGGGGTTTCTGATGTTGCAGTTGTTGTTACAGGACAATATCCTGCGCTGATCATTCCAGTTGTCATATTAGATTATGCAAATTCGGTTTTATAAATATTATTGTTCTGGAATGGGTTTTAATTATTATTGCTGAGAATTCTTCTGTTTGCTTTTGGGTCTGCTCTTAAATACATAAATGCAGAGATTCTTGATCTTTGGTCTGTGTAACGTCCTATTGCTTGTTGGTCTTGAGGAAGACTATATCCTAATGATTGTTTTTTTGAAATTTTTATTCCTCTTCCTTTACTGGTTGATTTTTTTGTTTCTTGATATGCTTTTTCTATAATAGCAGAACTAACTGTATCTCTGGAATTATTTTCATTTGAATCTTGTGCACTTAGGCCTGCTCCTCCAAGAACCATTCCTGCCCCTATTCCTAATCTAATACCTATTCTTGTTCCCCTTTTTTTAATTTTTCTTCTTTTCATGAAATATTATTTGAATTATTGTTTTTAAATTTATGTGCAAAAGTTGCATAATCTTTATATATTCTAATAATATAATTTATCTATGGAAAAGGATATAGGAAGAATACCAAAAAATGATCAATCTGAGATTGTGATTCGAGTTGATGATTTTGGTGGGAACAGAGGACTTACGATTAGAGAGTTTGTTAAGTCTGAAAACTATACTGGTTTTACAAAAGCTGGGGTGCGGATTAAGTCAGAGGATTTTTTGAAGTTTAAGGAAATGATTAATTCAATTGATGTTGAAGAAATGAAAGATCCTGCAAGTGATGGGACAGAGCAAGAGACCTTGGATAGTTTAGAAGAAGACGTGGCACCAAAGGAAGAGCAAGACGTAAACCCTGATGAGATGCCTGATTATTGAATTCTAGAATAGAAATTAAAAAACATAGGAAAAGTTAAATGTAATAACCTTTTCTCTTGTAAGAGTTAAAATGGGTAAAAAATTATTTTCCAATTCTTATTTGTATTTTATCTATCTTTTGCATAAGGCCAATTCCATCAAGAATTAAAAAAGTCCCAATTAATGCAAAAGTTAAAGCTCCAAAGATATTTTCAAAGGAAGGATTTTTATATGCTAAAGAGAGAACACGAACAGATAATCCCAGTCCAATAAATCCCACTAAGATAGAAAATACTTTTTTGATTTTTTTCATAAAAATTAAACTGAAGGGAAGTTTTTAAATTAATCTTTTTAATCAAACCAATCTAGTTTCATATTTCTGTGTAATTGTTTTATTTTGTATTCGCATTTACATGCGTCAGGTTTGTTTTTGCATAGTTTTGTTCGTAGTAGTTTTTTGAAACCTTTGCTGTAAACATATTTGCTTCCTTTGCCTTCTGCGTGAGCTTTCATTCGGGCGTCGACATTATTTGTGACTCCAGTATAATATGATCCATCTTGACATTCAATTAAATAAACATACCAATCTTTTTTCATAGTTAGAATAAGTTAAAGGGGTTTATATCTTTGTGGGATTTAATATCTTCGTCTATTCCCACTAGAATTATTTGATCGATTATTTGAATTGTTTCTTGGTCTTGAGTTATTGCTTCGAGGTTTGCTTGAGTTTCTGTTTCCAAATCTACTTCCACCTCCGGAATTTCCTCTGTTTGAATTTCCACCTTCTCTTCTGTTTCCTGAATTAGAATTTCTATTTCCTCCGCCAAATCGTCCTCCTCTAGAGTTTCCCCTGCTGGGATCTCTTCCTCGTGAGTTTCCAAATCCGCCACGTCCTCTTTGTTGATCTACAATTATATTTACTCTTTCAATGTAAGGTGTTTTAACTGATTGGATTTTTATTTTGTCGTCTCGTAAGATTGCTCTGAAGTTTTCATAATCTCTGCTACATAATATGCTGATTGCGATTCCTTCTTTTCCTGCTCGAGCTGTTCTTCCGATTCTGTGTATGTAATCTGCGCTTATTTTTGGCAAATCATAATTATAAACATGGCTCACTTCTCCGATATCTAGTCCTCGTGCTGCGACATCTGTGCAAACTAAAACATTGACTCCGCTTGTGCTGCTGAACTCTCCCATAACTTTACTTCGCTTTTTTTGTTCCATTCCACCATGGATTGCTTTTGCTTTTATTCCCATGTTGTTTAAGTTGTTTGTAACAAAATCAACATTTCTTCGTGTTCCACAGAAAACCATTACTAGTTTTGCTTTTTCTTGTTTCATTAAGTGAACAAATAAAGAGAATTTCATTCCGTCTGGGACGTCGTAATAAATTTGCTTTAGTTTTGTTGGATCTACATGTGATTTGACTGATACTTCTGTTGCGTCTTTTGTATATTTTTTAACTAAGTGGTCTATTTCATTTGAAACTGTTGCAGAGAAAAGCATTGTTTGTCTTTCTTTTGGACATTGTCTTAATATTTTTTCAACATCTTCTTGAAAACCCATGTCAAACATTCTGTCCATTTCATCTAAGATTAGGTATTTTACTTTTTCTAGTTTTAGAGTTTGTCTTCCTAAATGATCTATAATTCTCCCTGGTGTTCCAACAACAACGTCTGCGTCTTTTAGTTTTGTAATTTGGTCGCTGATACTTACTCCGCCGTAGATTGGTAAGACATTTAGTTTTTTATGCTTGGCAAACTCTTTGATTGCTACTGCAACTTGGTCTGCAAGTTCTCTTGTTGGAGTCATAATTAGAGATTGTATTTGTCCATTTTTTTCTAAGTTTTCAATTATTCCTGAGGCAAAAGCTAATGTTTTTCCTGAGCCTGTTGCTGATCCTCCAACTACATCTTTGCCAGCCAAAACTAATGGAATTGTTTTTTCCTGAATTTCTGTCGGAGTTGTAATTCCTGCTTCTTCAAGCATTGATACAAACTCTCGACTTAAACCGAGTTCTTCGAATGTTTTCATTTTACTTTACTATATAATTTTTCAAGAATTCACTTGAACACCAGCCCTTTGCGACTTGCGTCCAAGGACTTAACCATATATAATATAGTTAGACCTAAAAGTTGGTTTATAAGGTTTGGGGTTTATTTTTTTCTAGTTTTCTCTACAGCATCTTTCCAAATTCTACCTAGAACATATCTCCCAGTTAAGGGTTTTACTCGAGGTAGGACTATTCCATAATATTCTGGGCCTATTTGGTCTTGTAGTTCAAAATCAGAAAATAATCTGTGGAAAATATTTGATCTTTTTTCCCCAAATCTGTGATGTAAGTAATCAGTAAAATTCATCCAAGCTGCAGCAGAATCCAGATCACATTCTCTTGTTCCAGGAGTAATTATTCTTTGATCTCCTTTTGCTATTTTCCGGACTTCATCAAAAGTTCCTTGTGTAATTCTTCCATATCTTGTGGCTATATGCATTACTGCATGGTCTTCTTGTCTCTGTTTTTCATACTGAAGCAGTCTTGTAATCATTCTTACTTTTTCTGCTTCAATTTGTTCTTTTATATTAAACATGCCTAATCAAAAATATTTTTGTTTTTAATTATTATTGCATTCAAACCAATTATTTTTTAAACTCTTTATTCTATTTAATTAAAAGATGGTGTTACAAATTATATTGCCGATTGTAGGTGCTGGGGCATTTGCAGTTGCAGAGATTTTTCAGAAGATTGTACTTAGAGAGAAAGGGGTTAAGTCAAGGCATTTTGCTGTGGCGAGTTTTCTTGCAGCTGTGCTTGTGATGTTGCCTTTTTTGTATTTTTTTGGTAGAGTTGATTCAGAGGCTTTTCTTTTAAAGAATTTACTTATTTTATTTGGGGTTGTTGTGTTTGCGATTTTTGCAAATCTTCTTGTGTTTTATGCTTTGAAATGGGAGAAAGTTACAGCGCTTGAACCTGTGCGGCTTCTTGAGCCTTTGTTTGTTGTTGTGCTTGCTTTTGCTTTTTTAAAATCAGAAAGAGATCCAAAAGTTTTGATTCCTGCTTTAGTTGCAGGTGCAACTTTAGTTTTGACTCATGTCAAGAAACACCATATATCTTTTAACAAATATATGGTTGCAGGTATTTTTGGAAGTTTGTTTTTTGCAACAGAGCTTTTGATGACAAAGTTTTTGCTTCCATATTATAGTCCAATAAGTATTTATTTTGCGCGAGGATTGTTGGTTTTCGTAATACTTGGTTTGTTTTTTAGGCCGAATCTTAGAAAAGAGCTTGGGGTTGCGGAGAGGTGGATGATTCTTGGAACAGGTGCACTTTGGGTTGGGCTGAGGATTATTGTTTATTATGGTTATGTGAATTGGGGCGTGGTGTTTACAACCTTGATGCTAATGCTTGCGCATGTTTTTGTTTACTTCTTAGCTCATTTTGCTTTGAAAGAAAAAATGAATTATCGAAATCTTGTTGCAACAGCAGTGATTATTGCCTGTGTTGTTTATGTTAATTTTGTTTAAGGAATAATTTCAGGTCCAAAATATTTTTCATATTCTAGGTTTATGTTTTTTAAACTATCTAGGTGTTTTCTCAATTTACTAATTAAATGTTTAATTGAATTACAAATCAAATCATCTCCTTCTGTTGGCCAGAGTTTTGCTTTTCTCCAGTATAGGCATCTGCCTCCGCAGATTTTTTGAACTTCGCAGTTGTTGCATTCTTGAATTTGAATTTGTTTTAGTTCAGATGGTTTTGAATCTAAGTTTCCGCATTGGAAGTCTTTGATGTTGTTTAAGATTGGGCATGCTGCTATGATTCCGTTGGTTGTGATTGCATATCCTGCGTAAGATGCTCCGCATTGGATTCGTGTTTCTTTATCTTTTCCTAGCAATCTGTTTGCAATTCCAAAAAAAGGATATAGTTTTATGATGTTTTGTTTTTTTATTTCTTGAATCCAGTAATCTACTAATAATGTTATTTGTTTATTGTATTGATTAAAGAATTTTTCAAGTTTTTCTTGATTAAAATCATTTTTGTAAAATCCTACGTCAAGTTGCCAATGTATTGAATTTATTTCTTTTATTTGTAATAAGTTTTGGATTTGTTCAAATAAGTCTGGGCAATCTTGAGCAATTGTCATTCTAGCCACGATTTCTCCTTTGTAACCTTTTTCTCTAATTAATTTTAAGTTTGATATCACTTTTTCATATGTTCCTGCTCCTCTGTTTTTATCTGTTCTTTCTTGATCTCCATCTAAAGAAACTAAGATTCTTTTGAAGTTGTTCATGCATTTTGTCGGAAGCTCATTTAGAAGTTTTCCATTTGTTTGTATACAATATGTTGCTTTTGGAATATTTTCAATTATCTCTTGTATTTTGGGAATTTGTAAGAGAGGTTCCCCTCCGTAAAAGATTATTGTGGGATTTTTGTCTTGTGAGATGAATGATTTTAGCTTTTCAATGTTTATTTGGGAGTTTTTTGGGGCTGAGAAGTCAAATTCAAACTTTTTGTCTAAACCATTGTCAAATTCTTTCATTGATTTTTCATAGCAGTATCTACACTTAGAATTGCAAACTTCTGTTAAGATTATGTGCCAGTACATGATATTGTACGTATGAAAAGCTTTATAAATGTAAATTTTTGTGGTATTATATGGGTTCTGATTATTTAACTAGAGCAAGAGAAGCAGCGAAGAAAGCAGTTGGTACTTTAAGTTCTACTTGGGATGCTACACGAAATTATTTTTCTCCAAAACCACTTTATCACGGAGTTGTTCAGAAATCAGAAGAACATTTGGCTTTATTAGCTCGAACAGAAGAAGAAATTAGTGCGAGAAATAGGTTATCTGAGCAACTTGCAGATACAGATTGTTTTCATAGAAATTCTTTTGAAAGAGTTTAATTAATAATTTTAGAAAAGATCTGCATCAATATCTCTTTGATTTGCAAGATGTTTTCTAAGAAAAGGTTTTAAGGTTGTGGTTGTTAAACAATAATTACAAGAATCTTCTGGTTTTGATTGATGATCCCATGTTTCTGTAAGATTTTCTTTAGTGTAATGGTTTCCACACCACTCATCTTCTGAATCATAAAGTGGACAAGTTCCACAAGTTAATATTGGTTGTCTTTCTTCTGGCATTTTATTGTGTTGTGCTTTGCGTACGAGTGTATCTCGGAGCACATTGTTTTATTGATACACGCGAACTTCCTGTTGCAGTTCTTAGCCCTCTTCTTATACTTCTTATTTCTTCACGATCTAATTTTATTTGATATCTAAGAAGATCTGGCCTGTGTGTGCTTGTTCGTTTAAATCCCCTGTTTGCAACTCTCTTTATTGTATCTGTTGCTAGAGCATTTGTTGTTTTTGCATTCCAGGTACCCACGTAAATACCTATTTGATATTCATTCATTTTATTTTTACCTCCTTTTAGGTTTTTAATTATTCCATTCCCGCGAAATTTCCGGGATTCATTTTTGCAGGACCTTTATTTCCTCCTGAGGCAACTACATCATCGATTCTTAAGATCATTGTTGCAACTTCGCTTGCAGAGTTTATTGCTTGGGACTTTATTTTGTAAGGTTCTAATATTTTGGCTTGGATTGTGTTTTCTATTTTGTTTGTGAATAAGTTTAAGCCTGCGTTTTTTTGTCCTGAATTGTGTAATGATTTTAATTCTGTTAAAATATCTATTGGGTCAAGACCTGCGTTTTCAGCTAAAGTTACTGGAATGAATTCTAATGCAGATGCAAATTCTTCAACTGCAAGTTGTTCTCTTCCGCCTAAAGATTTTGCAAAGTTTCTCAGTCTTCCTGCAATTTCAATTTCAATTGCTCCTCCTCCTTGAACAACTAAACCTGATTTTAAAACTGCTGCCACATCTCCTAGTCCATCTTTGATTGCTCGTTCTATTTCATCGATTACATGATCTGTGCCTCCGTGGATTAAGATTGTAACTGCTTTTGGATTTTGGCAACCAGTGATGTAAGTCATTTGATCTTCTCCTTGTTTGAGCTCTTCAACTTTTGCAGCTTTACCTAATTGTTCTGGAGTTAGTTCAGATAAGTTTGAAACTATTTTCCCACTTGTTGATTTTGCAAGTTTCTCTATGTCGCTTCTTGCTACTCTTCGAACTGCGTAGATTTTTTCTTTAGATAATAGATATTGCGCGAAATCATCAATTCCTTTTTGACAGAAAACTACATTTGCTCCAGAGGCTTTTACTTTTGTAACTATTTCTTTTATTGCTTTTTCTTCTTGGCTTAAAAAAGATTGAAGTTGTTCTGGGTTTGAGATTGAGATTTTTGTATCTATCTCTGGATTTTTAAGTTCTAATGGAAAATCTAATAAAGCTATTCTTGCATTTTGAATTTGCTCTGGCATGTCTTGAGAAACTCGTTCTTTATCTAAAACTAAACCTGAAATTAATTCAGTGTCACTCATTCCATCTCCCTTTGCTTTTACAATCTTAATATCTTCTAAGTTAATTTTATTTTGGTTTTGAATTTGTTTTACTGCTTTTACAATTATGTCTGCGAATTTCTCTTTTGAACCTTCTGCACCTTTACCAGTCATTGCGGTTGATGCAATTTGTTTTAGAACCTCTGTGTTGTCTGAAGTTATTTTTAATGCAATTGCTTTTAGAATTTCTTGTGATTTTTCTGCAGCCATTCTGTAACCTTTTGTGATCACAGTTGGATGTATTTTTTGATCTAATAGTTTTTCTGCGTTTTCTAAAAGTTTTCCTGCAATCATTACTGCTGTTGTTGTTCCATCTCCAACTTCTGTTTCTTGAGTCTTTGCAATTTCTACCATCATTTTTGCTGCAGGATGTTCAATTTGCATTTCATCTAGAATTGTAACCCCATCATTTGTAACAACAATATCTCCTGTTGGAGAGACTAACATTTTATCCATTCCTTTTGGGCCAAGAGTTGTTTTAACAACTTCAGAAACCATTTTCGCAGCTAGAATATTATTTCGTTGAGCATCTTTTCCCATTATTCTTTGGATATCTTCAGGCATTAGGACTACTGGTTGTTCAGGCATGTTAAGTTTATTTGAGTTTTGTTTTTAAGGATTGTTGTGATTGAATTTAATAATCCATGTTTAATTTTCCCTTTTAAAGATTATTGTAATTCAAAATAACAAATGGGTAGTAACTTATGTTTATAAGTAAAAGCACCCTCGGTAAGCGATGGAAAATGTTCTTGTTGCAGACGTAATGACTCGGAATCCAATTACAATATCTCCAGATAAAAGTTTGTATGATGCAACTAAAATTATGATTAGAAAAAGGGTGGGAAGTTTGCCGATCATTGATAAAAAAAAGCTTGTTGGAATTATTACTAAGAAAGATGTTTTGTGGGCTTTGTTGAAGAAACCAAGGGCAGAACTTGCTGAAATTAAAGTTATGGATATTTCTCCACGGAAGCTTGCAGTTATAAAACCTAGTGCAACTATGAAAGAAGCTTTTGAAAAAATGAAGAAGACTAAGTTTGAGAAATTGCCGGTTGTTTTAGATAAGGAGTTGGTGGGATTTATTACTGCTAGAGATATTTTAATGTATAGTCCTGAAGTTTACCCTGAGCTAGAGGAGTTTGCTAAGATTCAAGAAGAAAAAGAAAAATTAATGAGGGTTAGAAAGGCAAGAGAAAGGAAATCTCTTTACGAAGGGCTTTGTGAAGAATGCGGAGAAATGTCTCCCCTGTATAAGCTTAATGGGATTTTAATGTGTGAAAACTGTAGAAGTGCGATGTAGTTAAATATTTAAATAGGAATTCTCTCTATATTATAACAGAGGTTGAAATGGGAGATAAAGACAAAATATTTTCAAGTGCAGTTAAGCATAATGGTATTTTTAATTTTGCAGCTTTTTACAAATTTTGCTATGATTGGTTAAAGGATGAATTTGGTTTGGATCCTGTTGCAGAAGACAAATATGGGGAGAAACTTGTGGGGGATGCAAAAGAAATTAATGTTGAATGGACTGGAACTAAAAAAATGACTGATTATTTTAAGTATCATGTTAAAGTAGAGTTTAAGGTCCTTGGTTTGACAAAGATTGAGTTAAATCAAAATGGAGCTAAGATAGATACAAATAAAGGAAGTGTTGAAATCAAAGTAAAAGGAATCTTGGAACATGATTATGATGGTAAGTTTGATAGTTCTCCAACAAAAGCATTTATGCGTGGTATTTATGAAAAGTGGGTGATTAAAGCACGAGTTAAAGCACTTGAAGGGAAGCTTGCAGCAGATTGTGATGAATTCCTTACTCAAGCTAAGGCTTATTTGGATTTAGAAGGTAAAAAGTAAACATAGCTTTGTATCACACAAACTTTTAAATATAAATTTGTTATTTTTTATACATGAAAACATTAGCGATATTTGTTATTTTGATTTTAGTTCTCCAGGGAATCTTAGCTGTAGATTTAACTATTGAAACAATCGAAGAAGAAAATGTTCTTGTTAAAGGTCTTGATGCTCCTGCTAAATTTAGTTTAAGTGTGCAAAATAATGGGGAATCTGATGAATTTAGATTTTACAATCTTTTAGGTTTTCAAATGAATCCAGTAAGAAGAATTCCGATTTCAAAAGGAGAGACAGAAATTGTAGAGATAGTTATTTCTCCTAGAGATAATTTAGATACAGATGGTTTTTTCACTCTTAATTATTATGTTCAGGGAACAGATGGTTCTGAAGTTGGGGAAAAGTTTTTACTTGAGATAATTGATCTTGATGAAGCTTTTGTTGTTGGTTCAGAAGATATTGGAATTGAATCTGATTCAGTTGAAATTTATATTAAAAATAAAAAGGATTATTCTTTTGAGGATCTTGATGTTAAATTTTCTTCTGTGTTTTTTGAAGAAGAAGTTAGTTTGAATCTTGGAGCTAATGAGGTTAGGAATTTTACTATTCCTTTAGTTAAGTCTGATTTTGAGTATTTGACTGCGGGGTTTTATAGTTTAATCACTAAACTAGAAGTGCAAGGACAAGAAGCAGAAGTTGAGGGAAAGATCAGATTCGCGGAAATAGATCTTTTAGATACTAGTGTAAGTAATAGTGGGTTTTTTGTAATTAAAAAATCAATTAAAAAAGAGAACCAAGGGAATACTGTTGCTTTAACAGAGGTTGTTGTTGAGAAAAATATTCTTTCTAGATTGTTTACTAGTTTTAATGTTGATCCTGATTTTGTTGATCGAACTGGAGGAAAAGTAAAATATTCTTGGAGTAAAGAAGTTAGGCCAAGTGAGATTTTTGAAGTTGTTGTAACAACAAATTGGTTGTTTCCTTTTGTGATAATAATTCTTCTTGTACTGATAGTTATTTTTATTAAAAAATATACTGAAAAAGATATTGCTGTAAGAAAGAGAGTGACTTTTGTTCGAACAAAAACAGGGACTTTTGCTTTGAAAGTGAGCTTGGCTGTTAATGCTAAAAAGTATGTTGAAAAAGTAAATATTATTGATAGATTGCCTGCTTTGGTTAAAGTTTACCATCGTTTTGGAGGTTCAGAACCAACAAGAGTTGACGAGGATAAAAGAAGACTTGATTGGAATTTTGAAAAGCTTGAAGCTGGAGAAAATCGTTTATTGACATATGTTATTTATTCTAAAGTCGGAATAATGGGCAAGTTTGCTTTACCTTCAGCAACTGCGATATATGAAAAAGAAGGAGAGATTAAAGAGACTTCTTCAAATAAAGCTTATTTTGTTGCAGAACAGGAAGAAGGAAAAGAGCTTGAAAATAAAGGGGAATAACTTTCACTATTTTCTAATAGTCATATCTAATGATTTATCCTAATTAATAAGTAGTGACAAAACGAAAGGTTTTTAAGACTGGTTTTCTAGTGTATTTTAAGAAAATGAAGCGTTTAGCAGATAGAGTAGTTGCCTCGGGAAGTTCTGTTGTTTTACCTAGCTTGGGTTCTGGAGAGACAGATGAACCTGGATTTGAAGTTCAATTGCCTGTTGGCGAAGCGCAAGACGGAGAAGTTGTGGCAGAAAGTGCTTCTACCCCATATGCATCTGGATGGAGAAAAGCAAGAAATATTGCTGCTTGCGCTTTAGTTCCTGTTTTAGGATTCGGAGCATGGAAAGTAAATAAAAATGATATTAATGTTTTTGGTGAATCTTATCGAGTTCCTTTGTTGGGAAATGTTGTGGGAAAACTTTTGCCGGAATACTCTGAATTAAAAGCAATAAATAATTTTTCTAAAAGAGAGTTGGCTAAGTATGCTTTAGAAGGAGAAGAGATGAATAATTTTTTTAGATCATTAAGAGATGAGCTGGGTTTTTCAAGAGAAAAGGCCCCTAGCGAACCTTCCATTGATTTTCCAGGAGTGGGAGAGAGTTTTGCAGAGGCCCCTCCAATAATTTCACCTTCTCCAGTTCCTTTTGTTCATATTCCTGGAGAAAAGATTCCAAATAGAATTCGAGAGTTAGAAATTAAACGAAATGAGAGGGTGAAGAGAGTCCTTTCTCTTTATGAAACTTTTTTAGAAAAACATCCTAAAAGTGATTCTGCTTGGAACATGTTGGGGAGAGTTTATTATGGTCAGGACAAGGTACTTCTGGCTGAAGAGTGTTGGGAAAAGGCGTTGAAGATTAATCCTAAAAATGGTTTAGCATTAAATAGTTTAGCTGTTTTGCATGCTCATGGAGATGTTATGGGAGAGTCTTTAGATTATGGAAGGCGAGCTATAGAGGCATCTCCTCAATTACCTGTGAATCATAGAAATATGGCTCTTATGTTGGAATTTATTGATGGCGATCTTAAAGGGGCATTAAAAAGCTATGTTGATGCATTTAAGTTAGAACCTTCTTATACTCATGCAAAAGATATTGCTGGATGGTATTATCAAGAAGCGTTCTTTCCTAAAGTTTCTCCAAATACTTTAGAAAATAAAACTGCTAAAGCAAGAAAGGCAGTTAGATGGTTTGAAGAATTAGGATCTTTAGCCAAAGGAGATGAGGAGAAAAGAATTGCCGGAGTTAATTTAAATTCTGCAAAAGGTCTTCTTTCTCGTATTGAAAGAAAAAATTGATTAATTTGAGAAAAAACAAAGATAATTTTAAATACTCTTTTTGTTTGTTATAGAAAATGAGAGGATTAAATAAGAGATGAAAAGTAACTGCCTTTGGTTTAGTTTTTTTGTTTGTTTAGCTCTATGTTCTGGAGTAATTAGTGCTGCTTGTGCAGATCCGGGGGTGGATTTGGTTGCTTGCGATTCTATTGGAGATCAAAGATGTCTCTCTGCTAGTGAACCCCAAGTTTGTAGATATAGTGTTGATGCTGATGCTAATTGTTGGGATCCTGCTAATTGCGATATTGGTGTTGATTCTTGGGTTGGATGTACCACGTATAATTCTACCTGTGCAGATTGTGATCGGGATGGAGATGGATTTGTTGGTTGTGGTAATGATTGTTCTGATGTTTTTAATGCAGCACAAAATCCTACAACTTTAAATTGTTCGGATCCAACTAATAGTTCTCTTTCCTATTGTATTAACCCAAATATAACTGAAAATACCCTTGCACGTTGTACAGATAGTGTAGATAATAATTGTAATAATTTTACTGGAGCTTATGACACTAATGCTGCTACGGGAGTTGATTGTGGGGATCCAATGTGTAATAGTACTTCTTTTACTTGTTCAACATGTACTGGAGCAAGTACTTTTGCATATAATTCTTCTGCAGATACTTGTAGAGCTTCAGCAGGAGATTGTGATACTGCAGATACTTGTACTGGTTCTAATTCAACTTGTCCTGCAGATGCTAAATCAAGTGCAGAATGTAGAGCTTCAGCAGGAACTTGTGATGTTGCAGAAACATGTGATGGAATTTTAGATGATTGTCCTGTAGATGCATTTTTGACTTCTGTTTGTAGGGCAGCTACAAATGATTGCGATGTTGCTGAAACATGTTCTGGTTCAAGTGCAACATGTGGCTCAAATTTGTTTCAAGCTTTGGGTATTGTTTGTTCAGGAGGAACTTGTGCAGGAACAAGTGCAACATGTGTTGCAGCTTCAAATTCAGGCGGGGGGCCCCCACCGGGTTATGCTGTTGTAGATTATAAATTGGTTAAAATTCTTGAAGAGCCTACTGTTGCAAAGCCATACAATGCTGCTGAAGAATATTGGGAGGAAGTTAAAAAAAGTTCATATTGGATTTACAATGTTCTTGGTTCTAATCAAAAGGTTAAAGTGATTTGGACAGGAGAAGAATCTAAATATGTTGTTGTTTCTGGAACAGGCGCATCAAAGACGAGTGAAACTTATTCATTTAATACTCCTCTTGAACAGGTTGTTCCAAATATCCCTGAAAATGTGGCTGAAGCTTTTGGTAGCATGGATAGTGAAAAATATTATGGAGAAGATAGTGAGTTTTTAGATGAATTGGGTTTTGATTTTATTGCAAATGAGGGAGGAATTGTTTACTGGACATGTGAGCAATGGAGTAATTGTTCAGATCAACCAGGTTATGCGGATCCAAAAGCTTTGCCAGAAGAAAATTATCCTTCTTTTCTTGTTTCGCCTTTGTTTTGGATTTCTAGGCAAATAGAGGAAATCTTCCCTAAAAGTAGAGAAGAATTAAAACTTGAGTATCCTGGTCGGAGGACAAGAAGGTGTATTGATGCTGTTTGTGATATAAATGGGGATGAGGGTTGTATCAAAGAAGACCTTCTTGTTTATACGCCTTACATGTGGAATACAGACCAATTTCCTGCAACAAATCAATCTTGTAATATAGATTGTTCAATGTCTGATGAAGAATTTTGCGAAAATTTTGATTATGATTGTGGGAGATGGGAATTTTGTGGTAGAGAAATTAATTGTGGGGGTTGTTTATGGGGAGATGTGTGTTCGGCTGGTCAATGTGTTTGTGAAGAAGAATGGAGCTGTGATGGAGGGGGTTGTGCTAGTGGGAATTCTTTTGTAGAGAATTGTGTGGATTTAAATAAGTGTGGAACAGAAAGAAAGAAACCTTCTGAACAGAGTTGTGATTCTTGTTTTGCTCAATGGGGTTGTGAAGAAGTTCAAGCTTGTGCGGCAAGATATGATATTTTGGGAGAAGAACTTCCTAGTTTGAAGATAAATAATTGTGTTGATGCAAATGGGTGTTTTGGAAATTTATTAGAAGAAGAGGTTTGTAGTTTGAGTTCTTCATCTGGAGTTGATCCTCAAATTTCTGTGACAGGTACTTCTAAAGGAGGAGCGAATGTTATTTTGACAAATCCTTCAACTAAAGGGGTGTTGAGCAAGGTTTCTGTTTCAAAGAATTCTGAGGGGAGTTTGGAGGCAGTGGATATTGAATTTGTTAATGGTGAAGAGGATGTAGATGCAACTATCCAAGAAACTTATAGTGATCAAACAGTTGATAGAAACTTTTTTGATTTAAGAAAATGGATCTCTACTGTTTTGTGGGCAGTTTTAACTGTAATGTTTATGTTGTTAGTTTTTAGAAAGAGGGGAGTTTTTAAAAGATTGTTTAACCCAGGAAAAGCAGATGAATTAGAAAAGAGAATTGAAGATTGGTTGAGCAGATAATTCTTCTAAACAAAACATTTAAAATAGCTTATTAGTTAATTAAATTATAAGCTTGTGCAGAGGCTGATGTTTCTGTAGAACTTATTTCAGCCCTCCATCGCTTAGCGGTTAAAGCGCCTGGCTGTAGAATAGGGTGGATATTCGGTTAATAATCATCGAAACTAAATGAAACCTGAGAAGTCAGTTCATCCGGACTCAGACCAAATCTTTTGGTCTTGCAGTACCCGGGAGATCCCCAGTTCGAATCTGGGTGGAGGGATAATCAAGCAGCCTCTTTTGGGGCTGCTTTTCATTTTTTCTTTTTACTCCTTTAAAAGAACGAAAAATATTCGTTTTGTCGTCGGTATTTATTTTTTTGAATAGAAATGTTTAAAAAGACATTCTGCTGTTAACAATCAAATAAAACAAAAGCCAAAGGCTTTTGAAAAGAGGTAAAATGACAGACAGCATGGAAAACAAAACAGGGGAACAAGAAGATAGGGCCCTTGATGATTTTATGGGCGACTTAGAAGATTAATCTCTAAAACTTTTTCTATTTCTTTTTTATTTTTTATTTTTGTACTTTTAGGACTATCTGGTTGTTTGTATTGTTTAGGTCAGGTGAGGAGGATTCTATTTTTACTTTTATTTCGTTTATATTAAATTGAGCAACCCATAAGTTGGTCAAAGTAATTATTTTTCCATAGCCAATTTTAATTGATTCTATTGCTAATTTTTTTATTTCTTTATTGTCCACATAGATTTTTATTGTTCCTGGGGTTGAGGACTTTAACCCATTGTTTCTTATACTGATGTTTAGGTTCAGATATTTTCCTTTTAATGTGGCTTTTGCTTTTTCAACTAAAAGGTCTTGGTGAGTTGGTATTGAATATAGTTTATTTATTTTGTTTATTGTGGTTTGGGTTATTTCTTGGGAACAGCTAGAAAAATTATACATTATATTGTTCTTATTGTTTGAATGGGCAAACCCGATTGCATGTAGTAGTTCATGGATTGCTATGTTTGGTTTAGGACATTGAGATTCTTTATATAAAAGTACTTTTCCATTTAGGATTACATTATACTTTCCTGCTTTTGTTATGTTTGTTGGGCCTCCTTCTCCTGCAATAAATAATCCTTTTTCTACTCTTGCTTTGCTATCACAAGTTACACTTATTTGTTGATTTGTTTCTGCGGGAAAAAAGTTTAGATTTGTTTCTTGTGCTAAGATTGAAAATGCGCTTTCCATATCATCTTTTTTTAAAGTTGGACAATCAATTATCTTGTATGAGATTGTTGATTCAGGAAATCTCATGTTTGCATAAAATTGCATTACTGCATCTTGTTGTGTGGAATTTTCAGTTGATGCAGTAAATTCTGTTAAGTTTATTTGGTTAAATGGAATAAACCAGTATCCTACTAAAAGTAAAATTATTATAAAGATTGATACGATGCTTAATATTAATTTCCAAGGAGAGTTTGTTTCTTCACCTTCTTCCATAATGCTATTTGGAAAATGGATATTTAAATTGTTTGGAATGAATGACTTTTTTGAAAAAAGTATAAAAAGAAAGAGATAAAAAAATAAAAATTAAATTTATTCTGCGTCTTCAGCCGGAGCTTCTTCTGCAGGAGCTTCTTCAGCTGCTTCTTCAGCTGCAGGCTCTTCTGCTGCTTCTGCTTCAGGAGCTGCTTCTTCAGTAGCTTCTGCTTCAGCTGCAGGTTCTTCAGTAGTTTCTGTGTTTTCTTCTGTCATTTTTATATATACCCTCAAATTTAATTGTAAATTTTCAAAGAGTTCTGCTTTTTTAAAGGTTTTGGATGACTTGTGAGGGACAGACTGGAGAAATAACTCTATACGCCCCCGCCGAATCGCTGAGGCTTTGGACCAAATCCATGGGACACTCTTTTTGTCCTTAGGGTTTAGTTTTATTGTTGGTGTTCAAAGACTGCTCTTCTTTATAAATCTTGTCGACTACAAAGTAGTAGAGACAGAATTATATTCCCCCCACAATTATAAAGCAAAATGTAGGGGGAAAGATTTAAATAGTAGTTTTCTCTTTATTCTTTATGGTTTATATACATACTAAGAAAGTTAGGGGGAAAAAATATTATACCCTAAGAATGTCTATAAGAAAGGACAAAGGGGTAATAACAAAAGACTTGTGTAGCTTAGGCGACGACCTTTCTAAAATAAACTTAGATAAACTAGAAGAAAAATATAAAGATCAAATAAGAAAATCATATAGAACATTAAAAGATTTTTTAGATAAGAATATTTATTTAGAAAAAGCAAAAAAAGAGAAGATAAAAGAAGATAGTCATCTAACAAAAAAGCAACAAACAGAAATAAATGCAATTCTTCTTCATTATAAAACAGAATTCTTAAAATTAAACAAACTAACAAAAAAAGATATTTTTGAGAATTTTATACTTAATTTTGCAGTTAATTCTACTTCAATAGAAGGAAATACAATTAATCTAAAGGAAGCAAGTGCTTTATTTTCAGATGAAAAAATCCCCAAGGACAAAACATTAAGAGAAGTTTATGATTTGCAAAATACTAAAAATGTAATTTTAATGTTAAAAGAAAAATCGCCTAAGATTAATGAAGAATTAATTATCAAAGTGCATGATATGTTATTAGAAAATATTGATAAAAGGATGGGGTTTAGAACACATGATATTAGAATTTTTGGACAACCCTTTAAACCTTCCCCTGCAAGATATGTTAAAGCAGATGTTAAAATTTTAATTGAGTGGTATGATAAAAATAAGAATAAATTTAATCCCTTGGTATTAGCAACATTATTTCACCATAAGTTTGAAAAAATACATCCTTTTTCAGATGGCAATGGGAGAACAGGGAGGGTTTTAATGAATCACGTACTTGATTTGGTAGGTTATCCCCCAACAATTATAACTAAAAGGTTCAGGGATAATTATATTGAAGTAATGAATGATGCAGATAAGGCTTTAACAAAAAGTTTATTAAATACTTCTCCAGAAGATTATAAATCTCTTATTGATTTTTCTGTTTTAGAATTTAAAGGTTCGTATTGGGATATTTTTCTTTTTTAAAATAAGATTGTTAGCCGAATCGCTGAGGCTTTGGACCAAATCCATGGGACACTCTTTTTGTCCTTAGGGTTTAGTTTTATTGTTGGTGTTTAAATCTAAAGTTATATCTTTGATTTCTAAATCTTTTTTCCTAGAAATTTTCTGATACCAATGCCAAAATGCCTTAAAGATTTTAACATAAGTGTGGGTTCCCATAAAATTCTCTCCATCTTTTCTTTTAATAATTCCTTTTTCCATATCTGAAAAAAATTGAAATAACTGTTCCTCTTTAATCTGCGTTATACAGCCCAAATTAAAGCTCGTCTTAAACTTTTTCGAGAAGAATATAAGTTTGTCCTTTAAAGTGTTTAATCTGTTATATCCCCGCGAACCTTTAACACTAACTGAAGAAATATTAACTCCAATTTCCATATCATTAAGGTATTGTAAAATTATTTCCGAGTTCTCTTTGCTTATCTCAGGAATTCCTTCCCTCACTGCTTTTTTCCAGCGTAAATATCTTTCTTTATGATTATATGGATCTATCTTCATTGTCTTTGTCTAAATCCTCCATCTATATAAGGACAGTCGAGATACAATATATCCGACAGGAAGCGAGTCTCAAGAATTGGTCCAGAACATCTTACGCCCCCGCCGAGATTCGAACTCGGGTCACTTCCTTGAAAGGGAAGCATACTTGGCCTCTGTACTACGGGGGCTTAATTACAAAAGAATAAAATGGTTTTTAAAACTAACTATGGGGATTTTAGAATATTAAATGAGCCTACCCGGATTTTAACCGGGGGCCTCTGCCTAACTTAGACGAATCCAAGTAATCAATAATCCAGAGGATCATCGTCATATAAGAGCAGCGCTCTGAACAGACTGAGCTATAGGCTCATTTAAAATCTCAATATAATAATGTATATAAAGGTTTTTCTATATTCCATATTATGTTAATTGGACTTGTAGGAAAGCCAAGTGTAGGAAAGTCGACTTTTTTTAAAGCAGCGACTTTGGCAGAAGTTGAGATAGCTTCGTATCCTTTTACAACAATAAAAGCTAATCATGGAGTAGGTTATGTGAAGGTTGAGTGCATAGATAAAGAGTTTGATGCAGATTGTAACCCCAATCATGGTTTTTGTTTGGATCACCACAGATTTGTTCCTGTGGATATGATGGATGTTGCTGGTTTAGTTAAAGGAGCGTCTGAGGGAAAAGGTTTAGGTAATCAGTTCTTAGATGATTTGAGGCAAGCTGATGTGTTTATTCATGTTGTTGATGCTTCAGGCACAACAGATGCAGAAGGTAAGGTCACAGAGGGCTATGACCCAAGCGGAGATGTTGAATTTTTAGAGGATGAATTGAATACTTGGTTTTATAATATTTTAATGAAGGTCTGGAAGAGCTTTGCTAGGAAAACAGAAATGGAAAATGTTAAAGTTTCTGAGGCAATTGCTCAACAGTTTTCTGGTTTGAAAGTTAATGAGGATCAAGTTAAAGATGCTTTAAGGAAGTTGAATTTGCCTGAGAGGCCGACACAATGGAAAGAGGAGCAAATTATGGAATTTGCAGCAGAGCTTAGGGCAAAGAGTAAGCCGATGATTATTGCAGCGAATAAATGTGACCATGAAGATGCAGAAAAAAACATTAAGAAAATGCAGGACAAGTTTCCAGAGTTGATGATTTATCCTTGTTCAGCTGATTCAGAACTTGCACTGAGACAAGCTGCAAAAGCAGAGATGATAAAATATATTCCTGGTGAAAAGGATTTTGAAGTTTTAAAAAAGCTTGATGCAAAACAATTAAGTGCGCTGGACAAGATTAAGAAAAGTGTTTTGAAGAAGTACGATGGAACAGGGGTTCAAGAAATAATTAATTTGGCGATTTTTGATTTGCTTGGTTACTTGGCTATTTTTCCTGCTTCAGCAAGTAAGTTAGGAGATTCAAAAGGAAATATTTTGCCTGATTGTTTTTTACTTCCTCCTGGTTCAACTGCTTTAGATTTTGCTTTTTTCTTGCATACTGACTTTGGAAAAGGATTTATTAAAGCAATTGATGCTCGGACAAAAAAAGCAGTTGGAAAAGATTATGAATTGAAGAATCGAGATGCTTTGGAGATTGTAACTAGATAGTTTGAAGTATATTTTTCTGGAGAGATATTTTTATAAAGAATTAATGAGTTTGTTTTTTACTTGAAATGACAACTAATGGTAATGGACAAGCACCAAATTCTCCTTTGGCAGGAAAGTCTGAAGAGAGTTTTCTTTATGTCACAAAGGGTTCGGCTGGAAATATTGTTAGAAAAGATACTTATATTAATAAAGCAGAGGGACCACATTTATTATCTACGCATTGGAGGATGGAAGGGGGAGCTGATTTTCCTTTTGCAGCATATGTTTCCTCTGGAGGTGTTGAGATGCTAGTTCAAAGATTTGGAGAGCCAAAGGATCCAGAAGAAAAGTCTTCTATTTGGTTGGGTTCTAGATTTAAGGCTGCAAGAGCTTTTGAAGAAGATGGTCCGGGGGGGCGTTTATTTTTCTGCCCCAAAGAAAACGTTGCAACTTGCGAAGTGGATGCATCTCCAGTGATTTCAGAAATACGCCCTTATGCAAGACCAAGTGCAATTTAAATCTACCTTATAAACCCTGTTTGCCTTAGTTATTTTATGAGAATAAAAGTTAAATTACATCCTGGGGCTGATGAAGAGAAGATTAAGAAGCTTAAGAAAGATGAATATGAAGTTTGGATTAAAGCAAGACCGTTAGAGGGCAAAGCTAATATCTTTTTGATGAAATTGCTGAAAAGGCATTTTAAAGCACAAGAGGTTAGGATTTTATTAGGTCAGAAAAGTAGAGATAAGATTGTTGAAATAATTATATAAAGAGGTTTTCTATTTAATTATATGAAATATGAATTTGCTCCTGATTTGCAAGAGATTGCTGAAGATGTTTCTAGGTTTCTGTTTCCGCATGTTAAAATTGATTTTGTCAAATGTTTGAGAAGTTATGGTACTTCGTCTAAAAGAACAATTGCCAGATGTCATGCTTTGGGAAAGTTAATGCAAAAAGCAATGGGAGTAAATGCGTTTTATGCACTTGAGTTTTTGGCTGAGAGATTTGAGAAACTTTCAGATGAAGATAAAATTAAAACAATTATTCATGAGTTGATGCATATTCCCTTTACGTTTGGAGGAGGATTTAAACATCATGATCATGTTACTGAAAAGAATGTTAATATGATGTACAAGACTTATTTAGCTAAGAAGAAAGAAGAAGAAAGTGGAGGTGTTGAAAGATGGTTGGGATGAAGTTTAAAACTATAAAGATTAAAAAAAAGGAAAATGAAATTGAGATAAAAGTTCGGGTTTGTAATTTTTTGAAAAAGGGATTTGGATTGATGTTTACTTCAAGAGAAAAGGCCCAGGCACTTTTATTTGAATTTAGAAAACCAACTAAATTAAAAATTACTTCCTGGTTTGTATTTTTTTCTTTTGTTGCTATTTGGATTGATGAGGAGGAAAAGATTGTTGCAATTAAAAAAGTAAATCCTTGGCAAGCTTCTGTTCCATTGGATAAACCTTTCATAAAGTTAGTTGAAATCCCAATTAATAAAAAATATGCGGATTTAGTTGAAAAAATACTAAAATAGCGACGAGTTTTGCAAAAGATTTATAAAGAGAAGTGATTTAGTTTAGACATATTCATTAAAAGGAGGTAGATAAATGGGAAAAATAATTGCAAAGAATGTTGTTGAGCGAAAGTCAGGTTTCCTTTATTATGTAGATGGAAAGGGAAATGTTTGCGAGGCAAAAATGGCTAGAGGCGGTAAGAAGAAAAAGAAAGCTGCTGCAAAAAAGAAGAAGTAATTCTTCACTTTTTATTTAATTTTTATTTTCTATATTTTTATTTTATTGTTTGTAGGCAAATCTAATCAAGGATTGATTGGATTGAAACTCCAGGAAACATTTTTGTTAATAAAGCTCTAACTTCCTCCGAAGATTCTGTTGAATTTGTTCTTCTTGCTCTTGCGTCTAGCATTTTTCTACAATCTTCAGGAGCTTCGTGAGGGCATTCTCCATTATCTGTATCTGGAGTCTGCAAAATTATTCCCCTTTGAGTTGATCCCACATAAGAACATCTATTCTTTTCAAAATTGTAACAAACACAACCGTATGCAGCCATGTTAATTTGTAATCCAAAGGCTTTTTAAATTTATTTATGGTTAAATTTCTATGTCAATAATATTAGGAATTGAATCTACCGCCCATACAATTGGGGTTGGGATTGTTAAAGAGGGAGAGGTTTTAGCTAATCAGAGGGATATGTATACAACAGAGGTTGGAGGAATTGTTCCAATGGAATCTGCTAAACATCATGCTTTAGTTAAGATGCAAATTTATCAAGCGGCTTTAGATGAAGCTAAAATTAAAGAAGAGGATATTGACGCAATTGCTTTTTCACAATCACCTGGTTTGGCTCCATGTTTAATTGAAGGGATGAGGTTTACTAAAGAGCTTTCAGAAAAATTGCAGAAGCCAATTATTGGAGTTAATCATTGTGTTGCCCATTTGGAAATTGGTGGTGCTGTTGGTGCAAAGGATCCTGTAATGCTTTATGCGTCTGGGGCAAATACTCAGATCATTGCTTACTCAGGCAACTCGGACACGCAATCCGACGGGGCATCAAGTGGAGAAGATAGTTTGGATTGCGAATCCTCAGGAAAATACCGAGTGTTTGGGGAAACATTAGATTTAGGAATTGGAAATTTTATAGATACTGTTGCTCGTTTTATGGGAGAAGGTTTTCCTGGTGGACCAAAGATTCAGGAGATGGCTTCAAAGTCTGAGAATTATATTGAGCTTCCGTATAAAGTTAAAGGAATGGATATTGCTTTGGCTGGAATTCAAACTAAGTTGAGGCAGATGATTGAGTCTGGCAAATATAAGAAAGAAGATTTAGCTTATTCACTTCAGGAAACTGTTTTTGCTATGTTGGTTGAGGTTGCAGAGAGAGCTCTTGCACATACTGGGAAAACAGAATTGCTTTTGGGAGGGGGGGTTGCATGCAATACTCGGCTTCAAGAAATGTGTAAGATTATGTGTGATGAAAGAATTGAAAAAACTAAAATGTTTGTTCCTGGACGGCCTTTGCTTGTTGATAATGCTGCAATGATTGCTTATACTGGAGAGATTATGTTTAAAGCTAAAGCTAATGTTTTCAAGCACACAGAATTAGATAAAGTTGATATTAATCCTCGTGAGAGAACTGATGATGTTGAAGTTAGTTGGAAGAAATAATTAGTTATATTTTTCTTAAATAGAAACCTTATTAAAGTTTAATTTACTACTGGGGTTCCATGAAACAATTATTAAAGAAATATTTTGGTTATGATGAGTTTAAACCTTTGCAAGAAGAAATAATTGAAAATGTTTTAAATAAGAAGGATTCTCTTGTTTTGATGCCCACAGGAGGAGGTAAATCTTTGTGCTATCAGCTTCCTGCACTGAAGTTTCCGGGGTTGACGATTGTTATTTCTCCTTTGATTTCACTTATGAAAGATCAAGTTGATAGTTTGACTGCAAATGGCATTGAAGCACGATTTATTAATTCGTCTTTATCTACTAAAGATATTGAAGATATTCAAAGAGATATTAAGAAGATTAAATTACTTTATATTGCTCCAGAAAGATTGGCATCAAAAGGGTTTAAGGAATTTTTAGAAAAATTACATGTTAATTTAATTGCAGTGGATGAGGCACATTGTATTTCTCAGTGGGGGCATAATTTTCGTCCAGAGTATCTTAATTTAAAGAAATTAAAAGATATTTTTCCAGATACTCCAGTAATTGCTTTAACTGCTACTGCTACTGAAAAAGTTAAAGAGGATATTTTGTCCCAGCTCTCTTTAAAAAATGCTAAATTGTTTATGTCTAGCTTTGATAGGGATAATTTGAATTTGGTTGTCTTAGATAAGAAAAAAGTTGAATTAAAGATTTTAAATATTTTAAAAAAACATAAAGGCCAATCTGCAATTGTTTACTGTTTTTCTCGGAGAGATGTTGAACTTTTGTCTGAGCTGTTAGAGGATAACGGGTTTAGTGTTTTACCTTATCATGCAGGCTTAGATTCTGGAACACGTAAATTACATCAGGAGCTTTTTATTAATGATAAAGTTGATATTATTGTTGCCACAATTGCGTTTGGAATGGGAATTGATAAGCCAGATGTTAGATTGGTAATTCATCAGACCTTTCCAAAATCCTTAGAAGGATATTACCAAGAGATTGGTAGGGCTGGAAGAGATGGTCTTAAAAGTGATTGCATTTTATTTTATTCTCCAGGGGATTTATCTAAACACAGATATTTTATTAATCGTTTGCCAACAGTAGAGAAAAGAAAAAAAGAATTAGAAAATGTGCGGAAAGTTATGAAATATTGTGAGCTTAGTTCTTGCAGAAGAAATTATGTTTTAGAACATTTTGGTGAAAATTTTACTGGAGAGTGTTCTGGTTGTGATGTGTGCTTTCCAATACATAAACATTCTGCCAATGAAGGTTTGTTTTCTGAAAATATTGAAAATGCAGAATATGATGAAAAACTTTATGATAAATTAAGGGAGCTAAGGAAGAAAATTTCTGAAGAAAAAAAAGTTCCTGCTTTTGTTATTTTTGGCGATGTTTCCTTGAGGGAGATGGCGCTGAAAAAGCCTAAAACAGAAAAAGATTTTTTAGGAATAAAGGGTGTTGGAAAAAAGAAATTAGAAGATTATGGAGGTATTTTCTTGGGGAAGATAAAAGAAAATAATTTACAAACTGAATCTGGTTTTGATGCAGATAGATTTGTTGGATCTTTAAAATCTTGTGAACAGACCAAAGAGGGAGTTGCAGGAGAGATGGATCTTTATGAAATGGCAAAGGATCAAAAATTGAATGTTTCTTCTATTGTGAGCCACATAGGAAAACTTTTTTCCGCAGGGATTGAATTAGATATTGATTATTTATTTTCAAGTAAAAAAGATATTGAAAATATTGCTAAGGCTTTTGAAAAATTTGGTTTGGAAAAACTTGGGCCTGTTTATGTTTATTTTGATAGTAAGTTTACCTATGATCAATTGAAGTTAGTTAGATTTAAAATACTTTTAAATTTAAGGGGGTATTGAGTATTTTTTTAGTTGGAGAAAATTAAATCTTTACCTAAACCTTTTTAAACCCAATTTCTCTTCATAAAATATCCAATGAGCTATGAGCGAGGATAATAATTCTCACTAGCTTTTGGAAATTAAATAATACAAAATTCAAATGACAGACATATACGGAATCATTGAAAAAGCGCGAACCTCAGGTAAGATTGAGAAAGGAACAAACGAAGTTACTAAAGCAATTGAGAGAGGAACTGCAAAATTAGTTGCTTATGCAGCTGATGTAGAACCTAAAGAAATTGTTGCACACATACCTATGTTGTGTAAAGAAAAGAAAATTTCTTGCCATGAAGTTGATAACAAGCAAAAGCTAGGAATTGCTGCAGGTCTTCCTGTGAGCACATCTGCGGTTGTGGTTGTTGAAGCTGGAGACGCTGACAAAGATATTTCAAGTTTAAAATAATTTTAAATTTTTTAAATAAATAAAATGGCAAAGACTCAACAAGTTAAACAAGAGAAGCAGCAAGGTTCAAAAGGTAGTGACAAGATCCTTAGTGAGACAGCTGTACCTGCAGTTGTTCAGGAGATTTTAGGAAGAACTGGTTTTAGAGGAGAAATTACACAATCAAAAGTTTTAGTAATGGCTGGTCGAGATGAAGGACGAGTTATGAGACGAAATGCAAAAGGACCTGTGCGTGTTGGAGATGTCTTAATGTTAAGAGAAACAGAGATTGAAGCTCGTAGAATTAAATCTAATATTACAAAAGGAAGTTATAGTTAAATGCCTAAATGTTCATATTGTGGAAAAGCATATGGGGTTCCAAGAGGATTAACTTATGTGAAGGTTGATGGAACAGTTAAGCATCTTTGTTCTGGAAAATGTAGAAAGAATATGTTGATGAAAAGAAGAAAGGTTAGATGGGTTTCAAAAAGAAAAGAGACTAAAGCGGAAATGTTAGAAGAGTTAAAAGCAGAAGTTGCAGAGCAAGTTCATGAAGTTGTTCCTGAAGAAAAAGAATCTAAGAAAGATAAAAGTGACAAAAAGGAAGAGGCTAAGGAAGAAAAGAAGTAATTCTTTCACTATTCTTAAATAGTTATCTCTAATTGTTTATCCTAATTGTTAAGTAGTGACAAATGGAAAGGTTTTTAAATTAGGTTTTCTGGTATATTTTACTTGAAATGGTTTTCCATTTAACAGATTTGTTTCCTTGGAAGAGAAATGGAGAGGGTGAAATAGGAAGTGCTAGCTTAGATGAGGCAGATGGTTCTGGATTAACTGCAAAAACATATTCTCATTTTAGGGAGGTGCTTGATGTAGCATTAAAACAAAGAGGTAAGTATCCTTCCGGCGTTCAGGGGGGAATTGATTGTTTACAAGCTGCTGGAATTTATGTTCATCTACAAAGAGGAGATTGTGATGGAGCGGAGACTTGTACTGGCGCTAGTTCAACTTGTCCAACAGATGTTTTTAATTCTTCTTCAGATACTTGTAGAGCTTCAGCAGGAGATTGTGATACTTTGGAAACTTGCACTGGAAGTACTGCTGACTGTCCAGCTGATGCAAAGTCAAGTGCAGAATGTAGAGCCTCAGCAGGAGATTGTGATGTTGCAGAAACATGTGATGGTGCTAGTGATGATTGTCCTGTAGATGCATTTACTGCGGCTTCCACAGAATGTAGGGCTGATGCTGGAGGAGGATGTGATACTGCAGAAGTTTGTTCAGGCTCAAGTGCAGATTGCCCTGCTGATTCATATGCAGCCGCAGATAGTTCATGTAGGGTGGCAGCAGGAGATTGCGACACTGCAGAAGTTTGTTCAGGCTCAAGTGCAGATTGCCCAGCAGATACAAAGTCAACTGCAGTTTGTAGGGCCGCATCAGGTGAGTGTGATGCAGCTGAAACATGTGATGGTGCTAGTGATGATTGTCCTGTAGATGCTTATGCTTCAGATGGAACAGCGTGTACTTATTCTAGTTGTTCAAGTACTTGTTCAAGTGGAAGTTGTGCTTCTACAAGTTGTTCGTGTTTTCCAGCAGGAACAAAAGTTTTAATGGCAGATGGTTCAAGAAAAAATATTGAGAAGGTTAAAATTGGAGAAATTGTTTTAAGTTATGATGTTGAGTTGATGAAGTTTGCTAAGTCAAAAGTTTTGGAGTTAGAGTCTCCTGTTAGAGAAGGATATTATATTATTGAATTTGAAGATGGTTCTGAATTAAAAATAACAAATGAGCATCCGGTTTGGGTTCGGGGTTGAGTTTGTTTGTTTTTTTCAATCAACAAATCTTTTTAATTTCTTCAGGAGTTCTTGGATCTTCCCAAATTTCTGGATATTGTAAAGCTTCTCCGATTGCAGTTACGCTTATTTCTTCTGGACCATCACAAACAATTTCATAATCTTGACAAAGTTGTACATCACCACAAATAAGTTTTGTGTAAGTGTAGTAGTCTGGATCTTCAATAACTTGACCAGTTATTGTTTCTCTATTTAAGATGAAAATTAGGGATGCTACTAGGATTATTAGTGAAATAGATAAAATTATTACCACTTTTTTTATGTTTTTCATGAAAATTGTAGGTGTTTTTAGTATTTAAATCTTTCTTCATGTTGTTACTTGGAAGTGAACAAATATCTTGTTTTTGTTTTAGTAATATTTGGTTTATTAGGAATGTGTTTTGGCTTTTCTCGTCTATAAAAGCCCATATTTAAGGCGCAAGCTTTATAAACTAAGTTCTTTTTTTAGTAAGATATTCTAATATGGCTGAAAAAAAAGATTATGGGGCAAGTGCAATTAAGGTTCTAGAGGGACTTGAGGCAGTTAGAAAAAGACCTGCAATGTATATTGGTTCAACTGGAAAAGATGGCCTGCATCATCTTGTTTGGGAGGTTATTGATAATTCTGTAGATGAAGCTTTGGCTGGACATTGCACAGATATTTGGGTGACGATTCACAAAAATGGTTCTGTTACATTAAAAGATAATGGGAGAGGAATTCCTGTTGAGATGAACACGCAATATAAAATGCCTGCTTGCCAAGTTGCTTTGACTAAACTTCATGCAGGTGGAAAGTTTGACAAAGATTCATATGCAATTTCAGGAGGGCTTCATGGTGTTGGAGTTTCATGTGTAAATGCTTTGTCTACAAAATTAATTTTAGAAATTTGTAGGGGCGGGAAAAAATACCAACAAGAATATTCTCGGGGAGATGCTAAAACAAAATTAAAAATTATTGGAAGTTGCCCTAAAACTGAAACTGGAACACAGGTAACTTTTTTCCCAGATGATGAAATCTTTTCCACAGTAAATTTTGATTCAAAGGTTTTGGAAACTCGTTTTAGAGAAACTGCTTTTCTTAATGCTGGTTTGAAGATTCATTTAAATGATGAGTCTAAAGATAAGAAACAAGAATTTTATGCTGCTGGTGGTTTGATTGAATTTGTTAAATGGTTAAATGAGAAAAAAGAAGCATTACACAAGCCGATTTATTTTAAGAGAGAAGGAAATGGTGTTGTTGCTGAGATTGCAATTCAATATAATGCAAGTTATCAAGAGAATATTTTTGGTTTTGTGAATACAATTAATACTGTTGAAGGTGGAACTCATGTTTCTGGTTTTAAGACTGCAGTGACTAGGGTGTTGAATGATTATGTTAAGAAAAAAGGGATGTTAAAATCAGAGAGTTTAATGGGAGATGATACTCGTGAAGGAATTACTGCTGTTGTGAGTATTAAAATGGGTGATCCGCAATTTGAAGGTCAAACAAAAACTAAGTTAGGAAATTCAGAGATTAAGGGGTATGTTGATTCAATTGTTACTGCTGCTTTAGGAGAATATTTTGAAGAAAACCCTTCGACAGCTAAGAGAATTGCATCTAAGGCAATGGATTCTGCCAAGGCTCGTTTGGCTGCAAAGAAAGCAAAGGATTTAGTTAGAAGAAAAAATGCTTTTAGTTTAGGTGGTTTGCCAGGGAAACTTTCAGACTGTGCAAGGAAAAAATCAGATGATACTGAGTTGTATTTGGTTGAAGGGGAGTCAGCAGGAGGCTCAGCTAGGCAAGCTCGTAATAAAGATTTTCAGGCGATACTTCCATTAAAAGGTAAGATACTAAATGTGGAGAAGTCTAGCCCTGCTCGTGCTTTGTCTTCTGAGGAAATTACAAATATGATTACTGCAATTGGAACTGGGGTTGGAGAAGAATTTAATATTGAGAAACTTAGGTATGGGAAGGTTGTAATTATGACAGATGCAGATGTTGATGGTGAACATATTAAAGTTTTGCTCTTAACTTTCTTTTTTCGATTTATGCCCCAGTTAATTGAGAATGGAAATATTTATGTTGCATTACCTCCGTTGTATCGGGTTAGAAAGAAAAAAGATTATTATGTTTATTCAGATGATGAGCTTAAGAAGTTGAATGAAAAACTTAATGTTAAAGAAGGTGGAGTGACTCGGTTTAAAGGTCTTGGGGAAATGAGTTTGACTCAGCTTTGGGATACAACTATGAATCCAAAGACACGGAAGATTAAGAAGATTTATATTGAAGATGCTGTTGAAGCAGATAAAACTTTTACAATGTTAATGGGAGATGATGTGCAAGGTCGGAAAGAATTTATAGCTGAAAATGCAAAGGAGGCTGATTTAGATATTTAAAATGGCAAAGAAAAATAAACTATCAACACCTGCATGGATTTTAGAAGGTTTTGACTCAGAAGCAGCCTATAACAAGAAGAATGGTTTGGAAGTTAAAGAGAAAAAGAAGGAAAAAACTTTCAAAGTTCGTGAATGTCCTAAATGTAAAAGTGATGAAGTGAGTGTGGCTATTACTGGAGAGGATTGTAAAGGTGGAGAATGTGATTGGGAATGTAGAAAATGTAAGTGGAAAGGGCCAGATATAGTTGAAAAAGAATTAAATGAAGATGAACTTATGAAATATATGGATAGTAAGGAAGAGGAGGTTGCATAATGACGCCAACAACTGAAACAGATGTGATGAATGAGGTGGAGAAAGGAGTTATTAATAGTGAAGTTTCTGGCGAAGTTAAGAAATCGTATTTAGATTATGCTATGAGTGTAATTGTTAGTCGAGCTATTCCAGCAATTGAAGATGGTATGAAACCAGTTCAGAGAAGAATTTTATATTCAATGAAATTAATGGGCTTGAAGCCTGAGACACAGACTAAAAAATCAGCTCGTATTGTTGGGGATGTTATTGGTAAGTATCATCCACATGGAGATACTGCTGTTTATGACGCTATGGTTAGAATGGCTCAAGATTTTTCATTAAGATATCCTCTTGTTTTTGGTCAAGGTAATTTTGGTTCAATTGATGGTGATCCTCCTGCGGCATATAGGTATACTGAAGCTAAGCTGAAAAAGATTTCTTCTGAGCTTTTGCAAGATATTGATAAAGAAACTGTTAAGTTTAATCCTAATTTTGATAATTCCTTGAAAGAACCTGAGTTACTTCCAGGTAAACTTCCTGCTTTGATGATGAATGGGGCAACAGGTATTGCAGTGGGTATGGCTACAAATATTCCTCCCCATAATTTAACTGAAGTTTGCGATGCAATTATTGCCTATATTAAGAAACCAACTATAACTGTTGATGAACTTTGCAATATTGTAACTGGTCCTGATTTTCCAACAGGAGGAAGTGTAACTGGAGATATGAAGGAATTGTATAAAACAGGAAGGGGTCGTTTAATTACTCGTGGTAGAGTTTCAACAGAAACTTTGAAAAAAAGAGAGGCTATTGTTATCACAGAGATTCCTTATATGCTGAATAAATCAACTTTGGTTCAACAAATTGCAGATTTAGTTCAGAAGAAAAAAATTAGAGATGTTTCAGATTTAAGAGATGAGTCTTCAAAAGGAAAGATTAGAATTGTAATTGAACTTAAGAAAACAGCTAACCCAAAATTTATTACTAATGCTTTATTTAAGTATACTCGGCTTCAAGATAGTTTTAATGTTAATTTTTTGGCTTTAGTTGATGGGCAGCCTCGTGTTTTGAGTTTGTTAGATGTTATGCAGAATTATGTTAGACATAGAAAAGTTATTATTACAAATAGAACAAAGTATGATTTAAAGAAAGCTGAAGAGAGACAAGAAATTGTTCAGGGAATGTTGATTGCCCTGAAAAATATTGATCAGGTTATTTCTTTGATTAAAAAATCTAAAGGAACAACAGAAGCTTCAGAAGGTTTAATGAAGAAGTTTAATTTAACTAAGAGACAAGCTCAAGCTGTACTTGAGACTAAGTTGCAGCAGTTGACTTCAATGGAAGTTGATAAACTTAAGAAAGAAGCTGAAGAATTGAAGATTAAGATTGCAGAACTTAAAAAGATACTTGGGGATATTCAAGAGGTTCTTAAAATTATTTCTAAAGAAGTTTTGGAGTTGAAGAAAAATTATGGGGATAATAGAAGGACAAATGTTTTGAAAAACATTAAAGAACTTTCAGAGAAAGATTTAGTTCAGAAGAAAGATGTTGTTGTGACCATTACAGATAAAGGTTATTGTAAGAGGATGGAAGTTCAAGCTTATAGAGAACAGAAGAGAGGAGGCAAAGGAGCAATTGGAAGTAATTTGGCTACAGGAGATTTTACAAAACAATTATTGTCTTGTTCAACACATGATTATCTAATGTTTTTTACAACTCGCGGAAGAGTTCTTTGGTTAAAGGCTTATGATATTCCTGAAGCTGAAAAATATTCAAAAGGAAAAGCATTGGTCAATATGCTTGGTTTGAAAGAGGAAGCAATTACAAATGTTATTTCAGTTAAGAATTTTGAAGACTTTTTATTTATGGCAACTAAGAAAGGGCAAGTTAAGAAAATCTCTTTGAATCATTTTTCAAAACCTAGGGCCTCAGGAGTTAGGGCGATTAATCTTCCTGGAGATAATTCAGATTTCTTGATTGGGGTAGAAGTTGTTAAGCCCGGAGAAGAAGTCTCACTTGCGACTATGAAAGGACAAGCAATTAGATTTAGTTCAGATGATGTTCGTCCTATGGGAAGAGCTTCGTATGGAGTTACAGGAATTAAGATGAAAGCAGGAGATGAAGTTGTTTCTCTGGAAGTTTTGAAAACAGAAGCTGTTCTTACAATTACAGAAAAAGGCTATGGAAAGAGAACAGCTGTTTCAGATTATAGAAAGACTGCTCGTGCAGGAAAGGGAGTTATTAATTTGAAGGTTTCAGAAAAAACAGGTAAAGTTGTAAATGCTATTGCAGTGAATACAAAAGATAGTGTAATTATTACTACAGAAAAGGGAATTGTTATTCGAACTTCGCTAAAAGATATTAGAGTTATGGGACGGGCTGCTCAAGGAGTTAGGATTGTTAAGTTAGGAATTGGAGATCGGGTTTCGGACATAGTTCGAGTTAATGAAACAGATGATATTTTAGAAGTTGAAGAAGTTAAGAAAGAATAGTTTTATAAATAGCTTTTTTTCTAATATTTTATGAAAACTAGCAAGTTATTAAGAACATTGGCATTTCCTCTAGCTTTGGCTGTAGCAGGTTGTGCGACTGTTAGACAAGGACCTGTGCAAAGAATTTCTGGACCAGGACTAAGAGAAAAATGGTTAGGGGAAAGTTTGGAGGCTACACGAAATTTTATTCAAAAACATGGAATGAGAGATGTCTATAAGATCTATACAAAAAAAGGGGATGGAAAAAGAGGGCAACAAATTGCCATATATGCAGAAGGGAGATTGTATGGGAATCATTTTGGAGAAGTTACTAGCTTTCCAGCTTTGTTTGATGGAAGCACTGAAGATGGTGTTGCAAATCTAGATGGTTCTGAGTATTTGGTGGAGAAAGAATAACTTTTAATCTTTAACGTATTTACTAATTGTGGGATATTTATCTAAACCTATTTGTTTGTCTTGTTTTGGTGGAGAACATCCATTTTCAGGACACATGTCTTTGTACTCACACCAACCACATAAAACTGATTTTCCTGTTGGGAATTCTGTTGCAGCTTCAACTTCTTTTATTAAATTAATTGTATCTTTTCTAAGTTGTTCAAGTTGTTCATCTGTTCTGTATGAGCAGATTTTTTTGTTAAAGTTTAAGTAATGCCAAGTTAAGCAAACTTTTTTGTCTTGTCCAAAAAGTTCTTTGATTGCTAAAGCGTAAAGTGCAAGTTGCCGATCTGTGTCAAATTTATCTTTGTTGGGTAATGACCCTGCTGTTTTATAATCATGAATTTCATATTCTCCTGTTTCTAGATTATGTACTAGACGATCGATAAATCCTTGGATTAGATAATCTCCTTCTGGATCTAGTTTTACGTAGATTTGTTTTTCAAGTTCTAATGTGTTGTCGTCAAAAGGTTGGTTTGTTGTGTAGTAGTCTAACAAGAATTTTATTCCTTTGTTAAAGTAATCTTCTTGGCTCATATGTTTTTTTACAATTACTATTCCAGGGTTGAAGTCTCTTTTCCAAAGTTCTGTGTAAAAAATAATTACATCATCGATTGTCGGGATGTTGTCTTTTTTTACTTCTTTGTATAACCACTCCAACACTTCGTGTACGACGTGTCCTAGGTGTGCTTCAATTGATTGTTCAATTTCTGGGACAATTTTGTCTATATATCTAAGTTTAAATTTGAATGGGCATTGCTCAAATGTACTTAATCTTGAATGAGAATAAATTGTTCTCTTTTTTTCTCCCTCTTTTTGCGTTGGCATGAGTTGATAAAATGGGCAGGGGTTTATATGTTTTTGTATGGAAATATTTAAAAGTAAATTGTGGTTATTTATTTTAAGATGGCAGAAGAGGTAAATCCGATAAGTGCAATTGACAGTTATCCGAGATATCTAGTTTATGATCCAGACAGAAGTTCTTATGGAGCAGATGGTTTTTTGATTGGTATTGATGCTGATGTAACTCCAACAAGAGTAGATGTTACATCAGAATTCCCTGTGAGGGGCAAAGATGTTGAACTAAGAGAATAGTTATTTTTCTTTTTTAATCTCTTTCTCTTCTTTTTTTAAAGCAAATTCAGAGACAAAAACAATTCCCAGCACAGAAACTACTGTTATTAAAATTGCACTAACTAGTTGTCCTTGTAGTGGACTTGATTCGGATATCTTGTTTACAAATTCTTTTATCACATCTCTCCAAGCTAGGGCAATTAAGAAACCAAATGCTGCAGTTATTGCAGTAACTGTAGATTTTCTTAGTTCTCTTTTAAATCTAAGAGCTTTTGCTTTAGCTTTCTCTCTAAGAATTTGAGTTCGTGTCTTCTTTTCCTCTTTTTTCATTTATGCTCCGATGTATTTTAATAGTTCAAATACAACAAATGCTGGCCAAACTAGAGATTTTAATACTCCCAGCACTCCAACCCAGAAGCCTGTTGCAGTAGATATGTAATAGATTGCTGAACCTAGGAAACCTAGAAAGTAACCACATCCACTACAAGGACCTTTGATATTGCATGAACTACCTTGCATCTTAGCTTTGTTATTTTTCTTTTTCATGTTTCTACCTCTTTTAATTAATAGAGATAAGTATAATGAGTTTATAAAATTATTTGAGAGGCTTTGTGTCTTTCCAAAGTTCTTGAAAATAAGCTTCAAAAGTTTGTGCAATTTTTTTATTTATAATTACAATTGAAGCAGGCTTTTCTCTTGGACCGTCTTCCTCTATTTTTAATGTTTGTAAGCAAATTATGGTTGTATCTTTGTAAACCACGAACCAGGCAGGGGTCTTAATATTTGAATTCATATATCTTGCGTCACTTCCTTTGAAGCTATTTCTATTTTTTAAAATTTCTTTTGGGGTTCCTTTATTAAATAAGAGTTTTCCTTCGAATCCAAGTTTTTTTCTTCTTAAATTGTCTCTCTCCCAATACAGGTGAAATCTTTCTTCTTGCAAAGGATAAATTCCCCAAGCATGATATTCGTCTCCTTTTTTGAGTTTTGAATACATCAATTCCCAAGAAGTGACAAAACCTTTGAATCCTTCAAATACTTGAACAGAAATCCCATCAGTTGGTTGAGCAATGCTAATTAATTTTGGTAGCATGTTTTCTACTTTATTTCTATTTTCTTCTAATTTTTCTTTTCGTTCATCAATATAATCTAAAATCTTTTGGGGTTGAGCTGCCTGAAAGTATTTTGTTTTTTCCTTAATAATAAATGAGACTAACCCCTTGTCAATTAATTTCTCTAATATTTGATAAATAATTGATTTTGCAATTTTTGATTTTTCTATGATTGGTCCTGTTGTTGATGTGCCGATTTCAAGCAAACTCAAGTATACTTTTATCTCTCCTTCTGTTAATCCTGCTTCTTTTAGTAATTCTGTTTGCATATTAGGGTGTTGTAATTTGATTATTTAAATGTTTCTAATGGTTACACCATGTGTGGTGGGGAGGTTATTAAATAGGGTCTTGTTGCTACGACATTATGGTAAAAACAAAGAGAAACAAAAAGAATAAAGAAAAAATAACTCTTGGAAATAGTTTTTCCGGAGTAATTGGGGGAAAGGGGTACGCCCTCTTTGCAGAAGCGTATCCTCATTTCTATGAATTTGAAGATCAGATTGCCCAAAGAGTTAAAGAGCATTCTAAAGGCAAGTCAAATTATCACTTGCTTGAAATTGGCTGTGGTCCCGGCCCAACTACCGATGCACTATTAAGAATTAACCCCAACCTTAAAGTTACAGCAGTAGAAATTGAACCTCAGATGGCCAAAGAAGCTAGACAGAATTTAGCCAAATACGGTTCAAGAGTAAAAATAGTTGAATCAGACATTAGTGATTATTTGGATTTGGTTGGTGAAGGTGTTTTTGAGGCAGTTGCTTCTGGATGGACCCTTCACAACATTGAAAGAAATACTCGGGAAAAGTTATTGCAAAAGATTTACCATTCATTAAAACCAGAGGGGCTTTTTGTTAATGGAGACAAATATAGGCAATCTTCTGTTACCCAACATGCTAAAGATTATCTTTGGTCTCTAGAAGGAATTAAAAGAATTGGGAAGAAATATATTGATCCGGAGTGGATCCAGGAATGGTTTGATCACATGGAATTTGATGAGCAGCCACACATTGTTTATGATGAACAGGAGGCAATTGGATTAATGAAAGAAATGGGCTATAAAAATCCAAGAATTATTTGGAGAAAGCATATGGAAGCGGTTGTAATTGCAACAAAACCCAAATCATACTCTAAAAGAGAAACAACAGAACTAGAAGGAGGTATAAAAAAATGAAAAGAATATCAAGTTTATTAGCTGGATTGTTTTCAATTGGAGCTACAGCAGGAGAAGTTACAGACAAAGTAAAGGAATATTGTATTGGAGCTAAACCAACAGTTGTGGTTGCAAGAGTAGAAAACAAAGAAGCTGAACCAATTAATAGAGTAGAAGCTTTTGGCAAACTTCCTTTTGATTTCGAGTACTATGGTGTTGCAGAAGAGCAAGGAGAGTCTGATTTTTACAAATCAAGATTACAGTGGATGCCATTAAAAAAAGGACCTTTGAGTTTAGGTGTTGCAGCTCAGCATGTTAATGGAAATAATTTTCCAGAACATAATGAAGTTGGAGTTGCTGCTAGGATTCAAGGAAAACCTACAGAAGGTTCTTTTGGAAAATTAGACATAAGACATTTTCCAGATAGAGAAACTACAGATTTGTATGGTTTTGTAAGTGGCAAAGGAGTCTTTGCAGATTGTTTAAGCGCATACAACCATGAGACTGGAACTGGTTTTGTAAATCCAGGAGTTGATTTTAATCTAGGAAAAGGAGTTTCAGTTGGAGTAGAAGCAAAGTTTTCTGGAGAGCCAGATAATTTAGATAAAGATTATGCTGGTTTGAGAATTAAAAAAGTTTTTTAGTTATTAAAAAAAAGAGGTGATCTTTTTTATTTTTATCAGTGCTAAAAAATACTCGGGGAAATCTTTAAAAATTACTTTTAAAAGAGATTTATATGAAAAACCTAACACTTATTCCAGATCGTTTGGGGCAAGGTAGACATGCATTTAAAATTGATGCTCTTTCTTGGGTTTTGGGTGGAAGGAAATCAATAGATGCTGCAAGTAATTACCCTTCTTATGGGGATTATTATGATTGTAGAGATTGGGCTTTTGACAATATCGGTTTGCCCCAATATACTTGGAGAGAAGGAAGAGATACTTCAAACAGGCTATTGATGCTGGATTTTCCTACAATCGGATTGATTAGTCAACCAGAAGAAGGATCAGTTGTTGCATATTTTCGTAATACTTCTCATGTTCCTCACTGGGGGGTTGTCACAAGTGTCGGGAAAACTATTGAAGTACATTCAAAATGGGGAGCGCTAGATGTATTTAGCCATCCTTTAGAAAGAGCTAAATCTTATGGAGATTATGTTTGTTTTTTTAAAAAAAAGAAATTATAGAATTTCGCCTTGTCCGATTAATCTCCAGTGGCCACCAATGTTTCTTGCGATTCCAACATTTTCACCTTGAAGGGCAACTATTGGGAGATTTAAAGATAATTCTAATTCATTTCCAGATATTTTTTCAACTGTTCCAACTGTGATTGTTGTGTTTACAGAAAGCATCAGCATTTCTTTTGTTTTTATTGGTTCTATTTTTTCATGTGTTTCTGAACCTAGAACTTCTTTGAAAAGTTCTTGTTTAATTTTGATGCTATGAGTTATATCTGGCAAAGATCCTTTTGTTGAAACTAATGAGCCGGTTAATGAATCTGTTTTTGCTAAGAATGGATCTAGGTTTGTTTCAACTGATATTGATGCTCCTGGTTCAATTTGATCTACAGTGTCTTTTCCTTTATGTAATGAGATTATTTTTGTTGTGATTGGTTGGTATGTGACTTGATTTTGTTTTTTGACACTTAATCCTGGTTTTATTTCAATTTCATCTCCAACTTTTAAGATTCCTTTTTTAAGAATTCCCCCTATAACTCCCCCATTGAGCTTGCTTATCTTTGTTCCAGGTTTGTTTATATCAAAACTTCGTGCAACTAAAAACAAAGGTGCTGATTTTGTGTCTCTTTCTGGAATCTTGAATTTTGTTAATTCTTCAAAAATTTTATCTATGTTTACTCCTTGCTGAGCTGAGACAGGGATTATTGGTGCTTTTTCTGCGATTGTTCCTTTTACAAATGTTTGAAGGTCTTTGTAGTTTTTGAGAGCTTGTTCTTTTGTTACTAGGTCTATTTTATTTTGGACTATGATTATGTTTTGGATTTTTTTTGCTTGTAGTGCCATGAAGTGTTCTCGTGTTTGGGGTTTGATTCCTTCGTTTGCTGCTACAACTAAAATTGCTGCGTCTATGATTGCTGCCCCAGATAAAGTTGTTGCCATAAGCATTTCATGCCCTGGTGCGTCTATGAAACTAATGTGTCTAATTGCTTTTCCTTTTCCTTCAGAGTTAAATTCTTTGTCTTTGGAAATTGTAATGTCTGCATAACCTAACTTGATTGTGATTCCTCGTTTTAGTTCTTCAGAATGTGTGTCTGTGAATTTTCCAGAAAGCCTGCTAAGTAAAGTTGTTTTTCCATGATCAATGTGTCCAACAACACCTACGTTAAGTTCTGGTAAAGATTCTTTTGTCATAAAAAATAATAGAATTAGTGTGTTTTAAGGGTTGTGGTTAGAAAAAGATTTTAGTTGTCTTGTATTTCAACTGGCCTTCTTCCAGTGGTGCCGCTTCCATAGGCACAGTCACTCCCTTTTCTTTTGCAATGAGTTGGATCTATTGTTACTCCATAGGCTGCACATCTTGCTCCTCCGCCAACATATCTTTCTAGACTGACACAATCACTTGTTTGTTGCGGGGCAATTTGATCATCTTGAACGCGGCTGTCTGACATAACTAAATTAAATTTTAATAGTTTATAAGAATTATTGTTGCAGATTATTCTTTCTTTTCTTCTGCTTTTGGTTCTTCTTTTTTCTCTTCTGGTTTGGCTTCTTCATTAGGTGCTTCTTCTTTTGGAGCTTTGCCCTCATCGGCAGATGGGGGTACGCCGCCGGGCGGTGCCTCTTTAGATTCTGCACCTTCAACAACTGGAGCTGCGTTTTGATCTGCGTAGATTTCGTCTAGCTTTTTTGCACCATCTGTTAAAACTTTTAGATTAATTTGAGAAATTGCTGGAGAGATTGTTTCTCCTCTTACTGATTTTCTTAAACGTAAACCTTTTGGAGTTGGTGTTGAGATTTTGAATTTTCCTTCTTTTCTTACTCGCTTGTGCATTGCTTTTCCATAAGTTAATAGTTCTTTTTTCAAGCCGATTCCTTCTACACCTTTCATTGCTGTGAAACCTGATTTGTCTGATGCTCCTGTTAGCTCGAATTCGTAACCTGCTAAGTCTGCGTGGACTTCTTCACCTTTAACTTTATCATTAAGTTTTTTTCCAACTAAAGCTGGTGCATCTGCTTCTAGCTTGAAAGTTTTTCCATCTTTTGTTCCTAGATTTATTTTAAATGGCATTTTGATTAATAATTAATTGAGAGAATGGTTTTTAAAGTTATTGATGAACCTTTTCTTTTGAAAAAGAAAATCATTCAGGAAAAGAAAATGAAAAGATAAATCTTTGCTAAGATTTATTTTATAGAAATTTCTAATAGCCTCCGGTGAAATTTCCCTTTTTGTTCCCTTCCTTTGTTGTGTTTGGATATTTCGTAGAAAACTTTAAATATCAAAACCTTTTATATGCGGTATGTGGAAAACAAAGATTAAGTTAAAACATGACTGCTTGTTTGAAAGCAATTGTGCGAAAGCAAAAGTAGATTGCAGTGCGATTTCATTTAATTCATTTAGAAAAGGAAATTTTAATTATGTTTATCATTTTGGAACTGTTTTTGGAAATCATTATTTAAAATTCTTTGAATTAATAAAAAAAGACAAAAGAACAGATTATCTTGAAGTTGAAGGGAGAACTTTTCTTGTTGTTGAAAAAAGAAAAATAAAAAATGTGCCTGGTATGTTTATTAGCGGAGAAATAATTTATATTAAACCTGTTTATATTAATAAAGAAGGTTATGAAACCTGGGAATTAGCTGCTATTAAAAAGCAAACTCTTCTTGATTTTATTAAACCATTTAAGGATATAGAAGTATTTAATATTGGGCAAACTTCTTTGAAAGATATTTATTTTCCTAGGCTGAGTCCTGATTTGACACAACATCAAAGAGGTGCTTTGGAGTTGGCGATTAAGAATAAATATTATCAGTTTCCTAAGAAAACAGATTTGAATAAACTTTCTAAAGCTTCTGGGCTTTCTAAGTCTGGGTTTAGAGAACATTTGAAAAGAGCAGAGATGAAAGTGCTTGATGGCCTGTTTCATTAATTTCTTTGTAATACCTTCTATGTGCGGTGTAAATTATAAGTAGGTTTCTGTGGCTATTTTTTTTATGGTAGAACTATTCACCCATCCTTCCACTAGAAGGAGAATAATGAGAAAATTTGGAGAAACACTTTCAAGAGACAAAACTCTTGCAAATTTAGCTGAGCAAGCTTGTTTAGATTCTTCTGATTTAGATGTAAATATAATGGGATCTCTTCTGCATTTAAAGAGAAATAGGGATAAAAGATTATTGTTGGGGGAGTTGGCTCAATTAGTTAAATATCCAGAAGATTATACTTTGGAAGACGAATTTGATATAAAAGAAGTTATGGTTGATTTTTGTGATCGCTATTCTAAAACTAGGAAAAATGAACGGAAAAAAACTTTTGAAGAGATGTTACAAATGTATGTGGAGATTTTAGAAGGAGATTATGCTTCAGAAGGGGTGGTTACTTTTTATTCTAGGGTTTTAGATCAAACACAAAATCTTAAGGCGTTTAAAAATTAAAATGAAAAACAAAAAATCAAATTCTAAAAGAGAAAAAATAGAACTAGAAGGAGGAAGGAAAAAATGAGTGAAAAAGAAAGTGTTTTAAAAGAGCTAACTGAAATGGAAATGGATTATTTTGATTCAAGAGTTGGAAGGATGCAAGTGTCTCTTGTTGATTGTATTCATGATGGATCTCTCGAATACGTAAGAAGATCCAATGAGTTACATAAAAAAGTTATAGAGGTTGCTCCTCGTTGGGCAAATACTTATGTAATTGGAGAAGCAATAGTCAAACATGGACAAGTAAGCAGGGTGCTCGGAGGAGAAGTATTTCATGTATCTATTGCATATCTAGAAAGCAAAACCATATGATGTGTTTTGTCACTTGAAGAATGAAGGTAACCAACCAATCTTAGATTATTTTAGAGAAAGACTTGGGGAGTGGTTGCTGCGCACCAAAATAAATTCATGGTGCTTCGCTGGAATATAAATTAATATAAAGAATGGTTTTGTTTGGGGGTTATGGATATGTTATTTATTGTATTAGGTTTAATCTGTTTATTAATTGCGATTGTTCTTTTTTTAATTGTTGCCTGTTTGTGGGGAAATTTAAGAAACTTTTTTCATGAAAATTATTCGTTTTTTGAATTTTTATTTATAATCATTTATTTCGTTGAGCAATTATGCTTAATTGTGTTATTTTTTAAATATCCTCAATACAACCCTTTTTGGGTAAGTGCTTTCGCGTTGGTAGTACTTACCACCGTTTCTTTACAAAAACTTTACATGGAAAGTAAAGACAAAAAGATTACAAAAGAATCAGTGGAGCAACAGGGACGTGTGGATTTAATAATAAATAATGAGAAAAAATTAATAGATGAAAACAAAAGGTTGGAAAAAAGAGTAGAAGAACTTAAATCTTTTATTGATGAACTCATAAGAGAATTAAAAATAACCCAAAAATTAAAGAAGAAGCGCTAATCTTCTCATACTTTCATTTGACTCATACTCTACAGTTTCAATGTTTTTTTCTGCTTCAGAAATTGCAGCTCCGCTTGTTGCCAATGCGTAATCAACCTTTCTAAATAGTTGTTCTTTTCTATTAGAGATTTCACCTAAATCACACATAATTAACCACACCCCTTTTCATAATTAAATATAGTTTTACTAGTTTATATATTTTTCTAAAACCCTTTAATCTCTTTAAGTTCCATAAGAACTTTCTTTTCGTTTTCTGTTAATAGATCTTTGTTTTCTTTGAATTTTTTAAATTGAGAAGCTCCAAGTTCAGAATATAGGAAATCTTCTTCACCTAAAACTCTTTCAAAGTTTACTCCAGGCAAAGATATTGCGACTTCCATTCCCTCTGTTGCTTCGTCAACTGATTTTTTATCTGCTTCAATATTTTTAACACGTGCGACTTTTTCTCCTTTTGCATTAATTAAGTTAGTTTCTTTTTTTAGTTTTCCTCCAACAACTTTTACTCCAAACACCGCAGGGTTTGAGTTTCTGAAAACATATTGTTTTAAAATTTCTAGTTTGCAAACTGTTGTAAGTTCCATTAATCTCTTTTTTTCAATTTCCTGTGCTTTTCCTTTTCTCCATTCTATTAAATCTTCAATTAATTTGTATACAACTTCATCTGTTAGGTATTTTATTCCACCTTCTGCTTTTGAAAGTTCTTTTGCGTCGTCTTCTATCTTTGTATTAAACCCGATAACAATTGAATCTAGTTCACTTATTTCCAAGTTTGCTTTTGCAGAAATTATATCTGTTTTATTTATTGGACCGATTCCTGCTTTTACAACAGGGATTTTTGCTTCTTCTAATAAAACTAACAAAGCTTCTAATGAACCTAATGAATCTGCTTTTGCAATTATTCCTTTTTTTGATGTTTTAATGTTCTCTGAGATTTCTTTATTGAATTTTTCTTTTATTTCTTCTAGGTTGTTATTGAATAGTTCAAATGGCATCCCAGATAAGATGTCTTGTTTTGTAATTAATTGCATACGCAATCCTGTTGATGCTTGGGCTTTTTCCACTGGCTTGAATCTTGAACACAAAGGTTGAATTTCTTCTAATATTCTTATTTTTGAAATTGTTGGATCTGCATTTTCTTCAAAGTTTGCAATTGCTATTTCATTTTTCTTATCAAGGATTCCATCATAAAGAATTGCTTCTGCAAAGTTCATTCCTTTTTCTTTTTTAACTTCTAAAATAACTCCTTTGGCTTCTTTGTTCATTTTTAGTTTGTCTTTTAAGAAGCTCTGACTTAAACCGCAGATTACCATAATTAGTTCTTGGATTCCTTGTTTTGTTTTTGCAGATGTTGGGACTAGTGCTATTTTTTGTGTGAAGTCATCTATTTCATAGTACAAATCTGAGTTGAAACCGTGTGAGTTTAAAGAACCCATCAAAGTCATGTATCTTTCTTGGAAAAGGTTTTGAACATTTTGTGCTTGAGATTCAATTGATTCTCTTAAAGGTTTGTCTGCATCTAATCTCCAACCTGAGATGTTGTCTATTTTATTTAATGCAATTACAAAAGGTGTTTTGTTTCTTTTTAGAATTTGAATTACTTCTGCTGTTTGAGGTTTTATTCCTTCGTTTATGTCAATTACTAAAACTGCTAAATCTGCTAAGCTTCCTCCACGTTTTCTTAAGTTTGTGAAAGCTGCGTGCCCAGGAGTATCAATTAATAAAAAACCTGGAATGTCTAGTTTTATTCCTGAAGATTCTATTAGGGGACATGCTTTTTGTAGTTGGTCAATTGGGTATGAAGTGAATGATATTTTTTGAGTGATTCCTCCTGCTTCTCCTTCTTGGACGCAGCTGTCTCTAAGGCAATCTAAGATTGATGTTTTTCCGTGGTCTACGTGTCCGCAAACGGTTATGATTGGCTGTCTAGTTGTCATGGAATTTGGAGTGCAGAAGGATTTAAAAAGCTTGAGATAGAAAAGAAATTATGGCTGAATCAGAAGAAACATCAAAAGAAGTTCTAATACAGTTAACAGAAAGGCACTACGCTGTACCAAAGTCTACTGAAAATTTTCGGGGAGTTCTAACAGAAGTTGATCCAGAAGGTTTAGAATATGTAGAACAGACTATTAGTTTAAGAGAGCACCAAGGTAGAAGACTGGGGGTAGTTAGAGATGAAACCAAATATTATACTTTTTTAGGAAAAAGTTACATCATGAGAAATGGTGATGCAGAAATAGGAACAGGAAGAAATGGAGCAAATCAACAAGGGTTTCATGTGGCGAGATTGTCTGCTAATTCCCCACAAGAGATGCTTAAATTAGAAAGAGAATGTGGGGTATATGGCCCTCCTCCAGAACACCCTCCTTGGAATGTTGAATAGTTTTTTAAACTTCAATTTCTTTTATCGTTTATGAAAAAGAGTGTTGATGTTTGGAAAAATATTGCTCGGGATTTTATTGCTTTGGGAAGTATTCCTTTTTTTATTTTAGTTTTAGTTAGAATTTGGATTTTAGATCAACCTCTTTATCTTGCTCAATTTATTTTGGCGGGGATTTTCTTTTTTGGGGGATTTCTAAGATTAAGAAAAAACATGGTTCTTTACTCTGGATTAAGTTTGGTGATTTTATTTTTTACAGGAGTGCATTATGCAGACCAGAGGTTTTGGATTTTTGGTAGTTTAATTTACGTTGGACTTATTGGGGGCCTTTATTATTTAGAATATGACAAGAACAAAATTTGGAATGGTGTTTTATGGGGAGCAATTATTTGCTTTCTGACCAACTATTTATTTAGTAAAATATAATGAAAAAGAAAATAAAAAAAGGGGGTAGAAAAAGAGATCAAATTTGGAAATATTTTTTAGTTGGAACATTAGGAACAATTGTTCAACTTTCTCTGCTTTATTTTTTTGTTGATCTTTTTAAGATTCAATATTTAATTTCTGCAACTCTTGTTTTTTTAATTGCAGTTACAATGACTTTTTTCTTAAATCGTGCTTGGACTTTTCATGTTCATGATCAAGAAGAAAAATTAGAGTACCTAGAATATGTTGGCATTCACACAGGGGTTTTAATTTTAAATTTATCTTTGATGTATTTTTTAGTAGATTATTTTACTATGTGGTATGTTAATGCTCAGTTGATTGCCATTGTTTTTTTAGGGGGCTTGAGTTTTATTCTTCAGAGAAGATATACTTTTAGGCTAAGTAATTAGGTAGTTTTTTAAATTGAAATTTGGTTGTAAAATTATGGAATATACAATTGAACAGTTAAATGAAAAATATGATCTGGAATTAGATAAAGTTGTGGCTCAGATTAAAAAAGAAAAAGCTAAGCTTGTTTTGCTTCAGTTTCCAGATGGTTTGAAAGTTTATGCAACTGCGGTTGTTGATTATCTTAAAGAAAAAACTAATTCTAATTTTTTAATTTGGTTAGGAACTTGTTTTGGTGCATGTGATACTCCTAATCTGGGGAAAATGGGCACCGTTCGGTGTACCCCAAATTGCGGAGTAAGGGGGCAAGAAAGAATTGATTTGACAATTCAGTTTGGACATAATGAAGTTATGCCGCAGTATTAGATTTCTTGAGGCATATTTTCTAACATGAATTTTCTTATTGCGTCAGCTCTTATTTGTTGTTCGGGTGACCATAAACCAAACTTTTTTGCTTTTCTTCCAAGATTAATGTCTGTTTTTCTTTCTGGGCTCATATCTAACTGACAAACTTCTATTCCTACATCTGCAAGTCTTCGTAAGCCAATTTCTGTTTCTTCACTGTCATAAAATCTCTTGAAAACAACTCTTCCTATCGGGTAGGCCTGAAGATCTTTTGCACAATATTTGCAAGTAAAGATTGTTGTATAAAGAGTATGCAAAATTCCTTGATCTAATTTAGTCATATGTCCTAGGGCATTTTTCTCTGAATGAATTCCCACGCAATCTCCTACACCTAAATTTGCTCCTCCGTATTCGTGTCCAGCATTTTCAACTGCACAACCAACTTCCAAACAATTCTTCTTTCTTCTTCCTGGTGCGCCATTATATCCACTTCCAACAACTTCGTGAGCTACATTTGCGATAATGCTTCCAGAATGTACTTGATGGCAAGAAGAACGAGAAGAAGTTTCCATTGCCCTTGCCATTAAATATTCATCCCAAGAAGGTCTTGTTCCAATTTCTCCTTCTTTTAAAATAATTATTCTAGGGTCTATAATTTCACCTGTCATTTTCTTTATTAAAAATTAAGTTTAGTTTTAAAGAATTGTGGTTATGTGAAAGATATATTAATGTGTTCCTGAACTTCCAAATGCGTTTTCTCCTCTAGGGGAATCTGATAATTCTTCGACCTCTTCAATTTCAGCTGTTTCAATTGGTTGGATTAAAAGTTGTGCAATTTTTTGTTCTTTTTGAACTGTGTATGGTTTGTCTGAAGTGTTTAGTAAGATTACTTTGTATTCTCCCCTGTAAGTGTATTCTATTACGCCTCCCAAAGTTGTTAGTCCTTCTTTAACTGCTAGCCCGGATTTATCCCATATCAAAGGAACGTAGCCAGCAGGAAGCTCAATTGAAACACCTGTTCCAATTAGTTTTCTTTCTCCAGGTTTTATTTCAACTTCTTCCATAGAATAAAAATCTAAACCTGCATCTCCTTCGTGAGCATAGCTTGGAATAATTGCATCTGGAAATAACTTTTTTATTTTTACTTTCACCATTTTATTTTTTGAGGAAATTTACTTTTAAAGATGTGCTACCACTTGAGTCTACAACCAGCCCATTAACAGAGCTAGTCCTGTTAAGAAAAGTAAGATTCCTGCGACTAAATGAAGGCGTTTGATGTTTCTTTGTTTCCAACCTGAAACTTCTTGAACTTGAGCGAAACCCCAATAAATTATTAGGGTTATGATTAGCATTGGTAAGACAAAAATTAGATTGTAATAAAGTAACCAGGGAATTGCTTTTAATATTCCTAATGGGGATAAAATCCCTGAAGCAATTATGTATGGGCCGATTGTACAAGGGAGTAAGAAAATTGTCACAAGGAATCCAATTATGAAAGCTCCCCAAGGAGAAGTTATTTTGTTGATTATTCTTTTTACTTTTGGTCTCATAAAGAGAGGCATTTCTGTTGCAAGGCTTCCTGCTTTGTAGTCAAAGAAATCTTTTATGTTTAAAGCCCCAAGAATCATTGCTAGAACAGCAAGGATTGTGTAGATGATTGTGGTATTTTGTGTTAATGTTTCTGTGAATGCTCGGAATAGTTGAATAAGAATTGCTCCGTAAAACAAATATCCAATATAGATTGAAGCTACAAAAGATAGTCCTGCATATAGAACTTTTCTTCTTTTGTTTGGGTTTTGAATAAGAATTGCAACTAAGACCATTGTTAGAACAGCAATTGCGCAAGGATTCACAGAATCAGCTAGGGCAAGTGTTGTAATTTTTGTTAGAGTTAAAGGATCAGGCATTTTAACACCCAGTAAGTTGTTGGATTGATTCAACGGATCTTACACCAGAATAATGTCTTTGATTAATTACCCAAGTTGGAGTTCCAGTTATTCCTATTTCACTGCATGTTTTCCAATTGTCTGAACCACATTCAAATATGTTTAAGTGTTTGACATTTTCTCCGAACATTCTTTTCTGAGCAACGCAATGGCTGCATGTTACTTGACTATAGAGGACAGAATTTTCTCCAATGCATTTTGCAAGTTCCTCAGAAACATTGCTGTCATTTGGTTTTGTTTTTTCATATACTGCAAATGCAATTATTAAAACAATAATTAATCCTGTTAATAATGTTCCCCTTCTCATATTTTGTTTAACATAATTTATCTTTTAAATGTTATGATGTAACTGGTTACAAAATCCACAGGATTAATCCTGCTTGAATGACTCCAACAACTGCCCCAATAACTCCGCCAAGTATCTCAATGAATCTAAGTTCTCTGTTTGCAATGTTCTTAATTATTTTTTCTAATTCTTTATCTGACATTTTTGCAATTTCATTTGCAACTGTTTTTTTAAAGAAGCCGTGAAGCTTGCTTCCTATTACTGGAATGTCTAAAACTTTTTTAAAATACGAAGGAAATATTACGTGTGAGTTGTCCCCTATTTTTTCTGCAATGTCTTGTTTATATCTTGGAATTAAACCTTGGAAGCCTAGGAACTTTTTTCTTGGATGAAAAAGAGAAACAACTGCAAGCCAATTTGTTAAAAAACCTATAACAAATCCTGCAATTATTGAGATTAAGAATATTTTTAACATGGCTTGTTAAGATTAATAATCTTTAAATATGTTGTTAAATTTGTGGATTTAAGCGTGGTTAGTTTATTGGTAGAATATCTCGTTGCCAACGAGATGAGCCGGGTTCAATTCCCGGACCGCGCATCATACCTTTCGTGCACATCGATGAGCATCGGTTAAACTTTGAAAATTGAATCTCTCCAAGATGCATGACAGATATTTGTTTCGGACCGCGCATTCAATAAACTTTAAAAGGTTAAATTCTATTAAAATATTAGTTGGTCCCGTAGTCCAACGGCTAAGACGACTCGTTTACACCGAGTAGACTCAGGTTCGATTCCTGGCGGGACCATTTAGCAAAAAAGAAGATGAACCTCAAAAAATTTACTTTTCCACTTATTCTCTTGGGAATCTTGATATTATTCTTTTTTCCCAATCCTGAAACAAATCTTTTTTCTTACTTGGGAATAATATTCATCTTTGTAGTTCTAATTATTGTCCTGACTAAATATAAAAAATAAATGTTATTCTCGGATAACAACATTTAAAAGTAGAAAAATCGTTTTTAATTTATGAATCAAGTTGAAGATCCAGAGAAGAACTTTCTTGAAATGAATTCGATTAATAAATATTCTGCTAAAATGCCTGGGGCTCCTGAAAATCCAGAAGAGATTCAAAAAGAAATGGATCGGACAAAAAAAGAACTTGAAAAAGTTAAATCTTGGATTGTTAAAAAATATAAGTTTACTAAATCAATTGGTATTCTTCCCCCTCAGTCAATTAGAGTTTTTTTAGAAGAAGAAGAAATTCCTAAAGAAACAGAAAAACATGTTCATCTTTATGTGGTTATTCCAGAAGAGCAATTTAAAAAAATCCCTGAGATAAAAAAAGAGATTGTTAGTTATATTGATGGTTTGAAATTAGAAGATAAAGTTTGGGTTCAAGTTAAAACTCCTGTTGATGTTTGGGAAAATTGTTTGGATTCAAAGTTTGCATTGACAGAAGCAATTGGAATGAGCTATCCTCTTTATGATAAAGGCTTTTTAGGGGCGTTGAGATTTACAGAGATCCACAAATCTTTGGTTTTACAAAAGTTTGAGAAGTATGTTGTCTCTTATGTTGTTGTTGGAAGTTTTATCCGAGGAGATGCGACTCCAACAAGTGATGTTGATGTTGCAGTAATTATTAATGATACAGATGTAAAAAGAATGCCTCGTTTAGAATTAAAAGAAAGACTTCGGGGAATTATTCATCAGTATATGTCTGAAGCTGCTGCATTGGCAGGAGTTAAAAATACTTTGCATATTCAAACTTATTTACTTACTGAATTTTGGGAATCTGTTAAAGATGCTTCTCCTGTAATTTTTACTTTTATTAGAGATGGTGTTCCTGTTTATGATAGAGGAACTTTCTTGCCTTGGAAAACTTTGTTGAGGATGGGTAAGTTAAAACCAACTCCAGAATCAATTGATATGTTTATGAAAACTGCAGATAAAACAAAAGGGATGATTGAGAGAAGATTGATGGATGCAATGATTGATGTTTACTATGGTGTTTTGAATCCGTCGCAAGCAATGATTATGCTTTCTGGAAATCCTCCTCCAACACATAAAGAGACTCCAAAACTAATGGATGAAATTTTTGTTAAAAAAGAAAAGATGCTTAAGAAATCAGATATTGCTATTTTGGAAAAGTCAGTTAAGTTGTTTAAAGAATATGAACATAATTTGAAATTTAAGATTAATGGAAAAGAGATTGATGCTCTGGTTACTGCTTCAGAAACATATATTAAAAAATTAAAAGAGTTAAGAAAGAAGATTGAAAAAAGATCTCAAGAAAAAACAATAGAAGAAATTTATGGAAACACTTTGGATCTTTTGAAAGCAATGTTTGGGAAAGCAAAAGGACAAGCAGCACTTGTAAAGGAGTTTGAAGAAAAAATGGTTAAGAAAGGAAAGTTTACTTCACATCATTTGCAGATTTTGAAAAATATTGTTGGTGCGCGAACTGAATTTAAGAAAGGTAAATTAGATTCTCGTAAAGTTGATGAGGCTAGAAAAGATGCTTCTAGTTTGATAAATGATTTAATTGATTATACGCAGAGGTGTGATTTAGCTAGTTTAGATAAATCTAAATGTAGATTGAAATATGGAAAAGATAAAACTGCAGAAGTTTTAATCACAAATCAAGGAATTTTCTTGTTTTACGCGGGAAAGATTAGGAAGGTTCAAGGTTCTAAAATGGTTGATTCAGACATGAATGAAGTTACAGAAGCAACAACTGAACAGGATAAAGAAGTTAGTTTTGCTCTTGATGATTTTGAAACAATCAAAAAAGAGATCGGTGACTTTGAAGTTATTTTATAATTTGGCTACCTAAGTTTCTTAAATGGTTCTTGAATTTATTTTTTATGAGATTGAAAAGAGATGATTGTTTTAGGGTTGGCTATGCAGGAGAATATCTAATTAGAGATGCAGGTAGAGAAATTCTAGTGAATCTTGATGGAGATCTTCCAGAAAGAGAAATTTCTGCTGGAGAAAAACTGTGTCTTCCAGAGTTAATGGAGAGTTCCTATATTGGAAGAATCTCTGAAGCTGATTTTGAAAGATTGCAAAGTAGGTTTCAAAAAGACGAGTCTCTTTTTGCTTTAGTGGCGTGATAACAAGCTTTTTAAACCATTTTCTTCAATAATTAATTATGGTAACTGGAAAAGTTGTACAATTTAGACGTGGAAGAAAAACTGTGAAAGAGAAACATTTTCTAATTGATGTTGGAGCAAAAGACAGAGCTGCAGCTGGAAAGTTTGTTGGAAAAGATGTTGTTTGGAAATCTCCAGCTGGAAAAGAAATTTCTGGAAAAGTTGCAGGTGCGCATGGAAACGGAGGAATTATTCGAGCTATATTTGAAAAAGGTTTGCCAGGTCAAGCGATTAACACAGAGGTTGAGATTAAGTAAAATGAGAACATTATATACTGGAGATAAATTAGGTAAAGATGAATATATTACTGCTTTTGATTTAGATGGAAATCAAGTAGAGACAACTAAAAATTCTTATGGTGTAGATCAATTAAATGGGAAATTTGAGCAATGTTCAAGAACAAATGATCTTGCTTTAATTCTAAACTAAAATGCCACCAATTAGAAAAGCAAATGCATATTCAAAAAGGAAAGTTACTCCATTTACTAGGATTAGTAGAAAAAAAGCTAAGTCGTATGTTAAAACTGTTCCTGCACAGAAAATTGTGAAGTTTACAATGGGAAAAGAAAAGTCTTTTGAAAAAGGAAAGTTTCCACATCACTTGACAATGATTTCAACTGAACATGTTCAAATTAGACATAATGCACTTGAAGCTTGTCGTCAGTATATTAACAAGAAAGTTGAGAAAGAAACAGGCGGGCAATATGTTTTTAAGGTAATTCCTTTTCCCCATCAAATTCAAAGAGAAAATAAAATGCTTACAGGTGCTGGAGCAGATCGTATGCAGACTGGAATGCAACTTGCTTTTGGAAAAGCAGCTGGAAAAGCAGCTATCTTGAAGCCTCTTTCAAAATTATTTTTTGTTGCAGTTGCAGAGAAAAGATATATCCCTGCGGTAAGACATGTTCTAAAACAAATTAAGTCAAAGATTCCTGGTAAAACTAGGATTGATTATGATTTGGTTAAAATTAAGAAAGCGTAGATTTGTTACTTCTGGCGAGTAAAGACATATGGAAAGGTTTATATACTCTGAACGCATATAAAAAACATAGAAAATGGCAGACAAGGATAACACACAAAAAGAAATGACTCCTGAAGAGGTTGCTGAAAAATCTTTAACTAGTGAAGCTTACCAAAGAGCTTATGGTCTAACTTTAGTACAAGATGATCCAACTAAGTACGGTGGAGCAGCTTATCAAGGTGCTAGAACTTCTTTAGAGAGTATTATGGAAGATGATGAGCTTACAGGTCTTAAAAAGGCAATGTACGATCAAAAGAAAAGAGAAGGTCAAGAAGCAGGAGTAGAAGGAGAACCTTCACCTGTAACAAACTATGATGTTCAAGTAAGAGTTGCTAGAGCTGTAAAAGAAGGTTTTGCAGTAATAGGAGATCTTGGAAAATTAGAGGGCATTGTTAAGAATGTTGCTCCAGACTTGAAGTTTGAAGTTCCTGAGGAATTAAAGTCAATGAAAGTTGCAGACATTGCTCAAAAACAAGCTGGAAAAGAAAGTCTAACTGATTATGAAAAAGATGCACTTGGAGCTTACCAAGTTTTAACAGAAGCATATGGTGTGGCTACAGCTGAAAAAGTAGCTAGAGAAGGATTGTATGCAGATGTAAACGGTGCTGGCTTGAAACTAGCTGAAAAATATAAACCTCAAGAAAAAGAATTTGAATTGGCGGCTTAATCCCCATTTAATTATTTATATTTTACAAATTTTTATCTAGAATTATTCTATTAAACTATCAACAAGTTGAGCCATTGTTTTCATAAAGTCTTCAGCTCTTTCTTGCCACAAATCTAATTCAACACCTTTAAGTTCTCGCACATCTCCGTGCATTATTTTCTTGTGTAACATTAAAACATCTCTGTACCAGACAACATATTTCATTTTTAGTTTTCCTTCATTTACAAAAGTGTCTTTTAAATCTACAGGAATATGTTCTGGGCTTGGGGGCAAAACATCTGCAGCAATTAAAGCTGCGTGAGAAGAGTCTACCATTGACCAGTACAAACCCTCTATTGCATTTAATTCAGAAGCTTTACTTCTGGCTAAGTGCTGAGGTGCTCTCTGAAGTGCATTGTAAATTGCTTCAGGAGTTGATTTTATTTTTCCTTTTACTAGTAATGCTTTTAATGGATTGAAGAAACCTCCAAAGTCGATCATTGCTTCTCCGTATCTTAAAATGTTTACAACAGTTGGATCTCCTGCCAATAAATCTTCCCACCAAGTTGTTAGTTTTACTGTGTTAATATGAAGTTCTTTTCCATAAGGGTTTTCCCTTAGAATTTTGTCAAGCTCTTGTCTGTACCAGGCTGTTAGCTCAGTGTCCCAGTTTATTGTTGCGTCATCAATTACAATAACTACATCAATATCTGATCCCCCAACTGCAGCTTGTTTTGTGGCTGAACCAAATAAAATAATTGACTTTATTATTTTATCAAATTTTTTGTAAGTCTTTGTAGCAAAATCCATTGCTATTTCTGGCTCTGTTTTTAAATCTAAACTTGGTGCATTCTTTAGATTAGGTTTTTTCTTAGAAGCTTTCTTTTTTTTAGATTTGTTTTTATTCATTTCCTGATCTCGCTCTTTTTTTAATTTTTGGCTTCGCAATCTCTTTTCGCAAGATCACTCACCATCTTTACATAATATATATTGTAATATATAGTTTTTAAATGTTAAGTTATTCCATTGGTCTTCCGCTCATGTTGGAACCTTTTGCTCCAGGTTGTTGTCCACCTAGTTCTGCTGGAAGTTGAGAGAAACCTGCTCCGAAAGTATTATAGTTTCCTTGGGGCAACATCATTCCGTATCCTCCGAAATATCCTTGTTGAAGAGCTAATGATTGATTCCAATAAGATCCCATATCCATTGCATATAATGGAGAACCAAAAGCTTGGAAAGATTCTTTCACGGGAGGAGATTTAAAATGTTGCCACCAATTTCCTGCTTCAATTACTTTTTTAGCTTCAAATCCTTCTTTACCTAATTTGTCCATGATCTCTTTAATTGGAACATTTCCCATTCCCATTGGGAGTTCGGTGTGTTCCATACCAAAGTTGTCTGATAAGTGAACGTGTTTAACAAGAGGTTGAACTGCTTCTGTTTCTTTTAGAATATCTTCTTTCTCAAATCCATGTTTTCTCATCATGTTAATATGTCCAACATCCCATGTAACTCCGATTAATTTCTTAGCTTGTTTTGTGGCTTGAGATTTAGACATTCCTTCTTCTTGTGCTTTTTCAACAAACTTCTCTCTTGCACCTTCCACAATTTCTTTAAGTTCTTCTCCTGTTGAAAAAGCTCCACCATAGGGAGGATTTTCAATACTGATTATTGGTGCCTTGCTCCCAAATTTATCATAAGAATCCCATGCAACATTTGCAAAGGTTTTTGTTGTGCTTTCGTTTGTAAACTCCCCCAAGGTTGTAAATATTTTGGGTTCAAAATCTGATTGCAGTTCATTCATAAATCCAATTAAAGCTCTTGAGTAACCCTTTAGATCTTTTTTATCCTTTAAGTCTTGTCTAAATGTTTCAGATAAATTAATTAGCTTTTCTTTATCGTCCTCAGAACCATACTTGTAAGCTTTATCAAAAAGAGAGTTTGCACTTCTGTGTATTTCGCTTACATGTTCTTCTGCAATCTTAAATTTGTTGTATGCATCTACTTGTGTTGGAGACAATGAACTTTTTTTTACTTTCTCTTGTTCAATATCTTTTATGATTGGACTTAAGACTGGATAAGCTTGATCAATTAGTTTGTCTGCTGATTCAGAGTGAAAACTTAGCTGGGTAAAAGAATCATGCCAAGAACTTGTATTTCTTAGATCAAGTTCTTTTTCAACATCTCTGTGCTCACCTGCTCTTATTTTTGCTGGATCTGCTCCAGGATAATGTCTTACATCTTTTTCAACAGAACTTATTTGATTTGTTTCTTGATTGATCACAAGTTGTTTTACTATTTCTTTTCCTTCTGATGTTTTTTGTAATTCTGGTCCAGGCAATATTGCAGATGAATGAAAAGTTACAGGGGAACTTCCTTTTGGATTAACTTGATTTGCTTTTACAATCGCGTCCATCATCTGTCTTTCAGCGGCTTGCCTGTTTGCTTCAGAGAATCCTTCTTTTGTCATACCTGATGCTTCAACTAAAGGTGCATGCACTGTTATTTCTGCTCCTGCAAGTTTAGCTACTCTTCCAGCTTCTTTGAAATAGTTTTTTGGAATTGATTCAAAAACATCTGGTTGAACATTTGATAGTTCAATGTTTTGAACACCTGTAGAAAGTTTTCCAGAAACCTCTTGAAGAATGTTTGCTGTTCTTGGATCCATTGCAAGTCCCATTTGTCCAGCAGGAATAGTTGCTCCTGTTCCAAACTCTTTTTCTCCATAGTTTGATTTGAAGGTTGATAGGCCTCCCTGGTAAATGTCATTAATTTTATAATCAGCCATTCTGTACACACTCTTTTGTTAAATCTACTAAAGAATTATGATTTATATATCTGATGGTTTTAAGCAACTAAAGTTATTGGTACTTCATGTGTTCTAACTTCTGATTCAGCTGCATTGTGCAATTTTAGCTTGTGGATATTTAAATTTCCATCTAAATCCACTTCAAAGAAATTTCCATGGGGTTTTGTTGGATCATATGCTCCGAGGTTTCCTGGAGAAAGAACAACTGTTCCTGAATCAGTGTCTTGAGCCACAAAATATTTGTGTGAATCCCCAACAAACATTGCAGAGGGTTGAGCCCTTACCATATATTCTGATACTCCTGAACTTCCATTATATATTGAAGCTTGCTTGTCTCCATTTCTAATATTTCTTGGAGCAGCATGAGTCATTACAATATCTGCATTAGGTTGGGACATTAAAAATTCATAAGCTGCTTCTTCTTGAAATATTGGTACAAGATCTCTTGGTATTTTATTTGGCCTTCCTTGTGAACCCCCAAAACCTGCTATTGAAAATCTTTGTAAATCTGCTGACAATGTTGGACATAGTTCTACTAAAGGTTTTGTTTTTGCATGTAGATCATAATCTGCCAAAACTCGTGGCATCATTCTTCCATCCCAGTTGCCTGGAATTACTAATGTCTCTAGACCTTCTGATTTTAAATGATCAAATCTTTGCTTGAACCCCCCATAAACCATTGCCATTTTGTCTTTTGCAATATTGTGTAGTATTAAATATGTTTCTGCTGCCTGTCTTCCTTCATCATCTGAGGGAACTTCTTCTTCCAAAACGACTTCAGTAGCTTGGATTCTTGTTTCAATCTCTTCTGGTGTGTTTTGATAAACTCTTTCTACAAAATCTCTCGCTGGTGCAAAGGCTTCAAGTTCTTCTCTGTCAAACAAAGGTCCAACTAAATCTCCTGTTACTAATAATGCATCTGCTGGACTGAAACCACCAACTGGCCCAATTACTTGTTCTATTGCTCTATCAAAAGTTTCAAAATCTCCATGAGGATCTGAAACTTGGAATAGTTTTAATGCTGTACTCATAAAATTTTTAGAAGTAAATTGCTTTTAAATCTTTCTATCTGTAACTACTTTGAAGTTATAACCTTACTTCTTTGTATTCTCTGTCTTCTTTTCCAAAAGGAGTTGATCGTTTTGATGATTCTGTAAACTCAGGCCTTAGTAAACCAGGCTGCATGGCTTGAGAAGCTACTCTTTGTGCTTGAAGAGGATCTACAAAATCTGCACTTCGTTCTTGGGATTGTTGGTGAGCTGGGCTTAGAACAGGTGGGCCTGAGCCTTGATTTGAAGTGTTGTATTGTGGTCCTCCTTCTCCTGTTTCAGCACTGTAAGAAGGTGCGTTTGAAGCTGTAGCGTAATCTGGTGCTCTGGTGTCTTCAGAAGAAGTTTGTGTATCTTGAATTAAAGGAAAAGATTCTTCTAATATTTGGGGGGATTGGTTTTCAACTGGTTTCAAAACAGGGGCAGGAGCATTCTGAGGAGCAGGTAAAAATTCATGAAATTGTTTTTGTTGAATCTCAAGATTTGTTTCTTCTATTTTATCTTCAATTTGTTCAAGCTCTTTTTCAATAGCCATATCTTTTGTAAATTCTTTATCAATTTTTACCTGTTTAAATTCAGGTTTTGTAGATTTCTTTTTAGAAGAATTTGATTTTACAGATTTTTTACTAGTTTTCACCTTCTTTTTAGACATAGAGTATACAGGGAGGAAGAGTATAAATAATTTGTTATTTTAAAGAAAAAGATGCCCAAAATCCTTAAACTATAACATACTGTGGATGGCAGGGTTTATAAATGTTTCTACGCCTCAGCGACGACAAACAAAGATTTTTAAAGGAACAGGTGTTAAATAAACTATGCCTAAAATCGTATTAATTGATGGTTTATCCACTACTGGGAAATCCACTACTTCGTATAATCTGGCTAAAAAGTTGCCTAAATGGATTTTTGTTGATATTTGGAGAACTAAGGATATGTTTGAATCAATTGGTTATTCAGCTAGCTTGAATAAGAAAGAAGCAGATGCTTTGATGAAGATTTCTAAAGAAGAAACAATTCGGTTAGCTAGAGAAATAATTAGGAAAACGCAGAGAAATATTCTAATGCAAGAAGCTACTTTGAGTTTAATTAAAAGGAAACTTGGGAAAGATTTGAAGAAATATGGATATAAGATTTATAATGTTCAATTAGTGATTCCTTTGAGTGAGATGAAAAAGAGGGATAAGAAAAGAGGAAAGCCAACTTTGAATTTGGCAGATTATTGGACAGAAAAAAAATATACAGATAAATTGGAAAGGAAAAACAAAGGAGCAGATGTTGTTGTGGATACAACTAAGAATTCAGAGAAGAAGGTTGTTGAGATTATATTGAAAGCAATTGGGGAGAAAGCAAAGAAGCACCCATATGAAAAAAGAATAAGGAGGTTTTGGTAATGACTAAGAAAAATTATTGGATAAAAAAGAAAGGCAAGAAAGGAGAGATAATTTGGAGAAAAGGAAGGGCACAAGGACTAGAGGGAGCTAAAGGAAGAATAGGAAATATTTCAGAGCAGATTAAAGAATTGTTAAAGAAGAAAAAGAAGATTAAGATTCTTGAAGTTGGAACTGGTTTTGGAAGAGCTTTATTAGAATTAAAACAAATTTATGGTGAAAGAATTGAAGTTACTGGAACTAATTACGAAAAAGAATGGAACCAAAAATTAACTAATGAATACTCCCTAGACCAAGGTTTTCAAAAAAGAGAAATTCCAAAAGTTATTACTAATGTTGATGCAGGCAAAAAATTACCTTTTAAGAAAGATGCATTTGATTTTATTTTTTGTCAAGCTACTATGCAATATATTTTAGACAGATCCTTATTTATCGAAGAAGTTAATAGATTGTTAACTAAAGAGGGACTTGCTGTTTTAGAATTGCAAGAAATTAGAAAAGATCATCCTCCTGAATATTATAACTTATTTGAAATTTGGAATGATACTAAACAAATTAATGTTCTTAGTTATTTAAAGAAATTTAAGAATATTAAAATAAAGAAATCTCGGGGAAGATATTGGCATTATTTGATTATGAAAAAAGTTAAGAAATTGGATTTAAAGTTAAAATTAAATGCGGTTATTGATGTGGAAGCAATTAGTGAAAAGTTTTGGGGAAGTAAATTGGTGTATATGTTAAAATGATTAGAAGGATAAATTTTAACGAAGAACCATTGGGCCCATATACTGAAGAAAGAATTAGGAAAGTTTGGAATGTTCCAAAGAAAGTTGAGACTTATGCAAAGCCAACAATTGTAAAAGATGGAAAGAGAAAAGTTCTTCAATTAAGTTTTCCAAAGGGAAGTTTTGGCCAAGAGCATAAAGTAAATTGGCATATGAAATTTAATAAAAGTTATGAAACACTATCTTGTCAATATAAAATAAAATTTGAAAAGGGTTTTGATTTTAGAAGAGGAGGGAAGTTGCCAGGATTTGCAGGAGGAGACAAGCCTGCTGGAGGAGACCATTCAGATAAAGGGTTTACTGCGAGAATTATGTGGAGAGAAAAAGGAGATATGCATCAATATGTTTATTATCCAAAAGATGGAAAGACTTGGGGAACTGATTTTTGGTGGCATGATTTATGTTCTAAGAAAATGGATCAATTAAAATTTAAACCTGGAGAATGGCACACAATAAAAATGAAAATTAAAATGAATAAATTCAAAAAAGAAAGAAATGGGAAAATAGGTTCTTGGAGAGGTAATGGGCATATTATTTGTTGGTTAGATGGAAAACTTGCTCTTCACCAAGATATTCAACTAAGAACAAGAGATTGTTTTAAGGATAAAGGCAAATACAAGTATGGAATTGATTGGTTTCTTTTTACTGTGTTTTTTGGGGGTGGAGATAAAACCTGGGCCCCAAGAAAAGATTGTAAAATGTATTTTGATGAGTTTATTTTTTCAACGGAGGATATTGAATGACTAAACGTTTAGGGGGATGGCAATGTTGGGTTGATCTGCATAAAGACTATGTTATTAAAACTCCAAAAAGTAGAAATGAAATAAAACAGGAAGTGGAGAAGTTCTTGAGATGGAAAGATAAGCTTGAGGAACTAGATGAAAGAACAGATAAGATGATCTTTGATATCAAGAATTCTACAAAAATAATTAAAAAATCAACTATCCCAAAAGAATTATTGGCAGAACTGGAATTTTTGGAGAAAGGGGAAGTTAAACAGAAAAAAGTTACTATGTTAACAGATGCTTTGCAAAAATTAAATGAACCACAACAAAAGAAATTAATAGATAAAATTTCGAAGTTTCTTCTTGAGCTTTGGAAATATGGAATTCATGAAAAAACATTTAAGGTTCATTCAAATTTGGGAATTGATAACGGGAAAATAGTCTTAGTTGATATTTTTGAGTTAACATCTAATAAAAACAAGGTTCGTAAACAAATTAAAAAAAGACAATGGTCTAAACCAGAAATGTTTGGAAAAACAATTTCTCCAAAACTAATAAAATATTTAATTAAAAAGTTAGATAAAACATTTACTGAAGAAAATTTAAATAAATATTGGAGAACAAAATAATGGCACCGCATTGGAGAATTAAAGATCCTGCTGAACTAAAGAAATATACTTTTTGGATGCAGTTTAAAGATTCATGGAAATATTCTGTAGGATTCAGAGCAGTCTTAATTGCGTCTGCAATAATGGCTATTTTAGCTGCAGCACTTTCGGTTCTTCCTTCTTTTTTATATGGTAAGATTGTTGAAGATTTATCTAATGGAAGTTTTGGTTTGATTTATGTTTATATTGGTTTAATCGCGGGGAGCCATTTATTTTATTCTTTATTTGATCGGCTAATTGATCATTTTAGTTATATGAATAATTTGAAAGTTAGACATAAACTTAATATTGATTTTTATAATAACTTGTTTAAATTGGATTTTGATTTTTTTGAGAAGAATTCTCCAGGTATTGTGATGAGTCAAATAAGAGATGGGACACACAACCTTAGAATTTTTCTTAAGATATTTTATAGAAGATTTATGATGGGTGTTTTTATTTTCTTGTTTTCTTTAATGAGTTTAGTTTATCTAAATGTTTGGGTGGTTGTGACAGGACTTGTTGTTGTAGTTTTTTACCAGTTGTGGATTTATCTAACAAATATGAAAAAATTAGAGTTGGAATACATTCATTCCATTACAAAAGATGCTTCACAGGGAAAGATTATGGATTATCTTAGTAGGATTCAGCTTGTTAAATTGCTGAATATTAAAAGAAGCTTGATAAAAGAGTTGAAGAAGAGCCATAATTTGATGTACCGGACTGCAAAAAAAGCTAGGAATTATATGAATAAGAAAGTTTTTGTTGAGAAGGTTTTGATGAGGGTTCCTGATGCGATTGTGCTTTTGATTTTGGCTGTTTCTTTTATGAACGGAAATATTGAGATTGGGGCGCTTGTAACTGCTTATGCACTTTACACAAAGTTTTTGTCGGGATATTCGCAGATGCATGATCAGTATTCAGATATTTTGAATACTCGGCCTGCGTTGTTTAAGTTGAGTAATCTTTCAAAGCTTAAACCTGCGGTTGAAGAACCAAAGAATCCTAAAGAAATTAAAGAATGGAATGAGATTAAATTTGAGAATGTTAATTTTAATTATTCTGGGAAAAAGGAAAAGGCTTTGGATAATGTTTCGTTTGAAGTTAATAAAGGGGAGAAGTTGGCTTTTGTTGGGATGAGTGGTTCAGGAAAATCTACTATTGCGAAGTTGTTATTTAGAATGTATTTGCCTCAAGAAGGAAGTATGAAGATTGGAGAGGTTGAAATTAAAGATGTTAAATCAGAAGATCTTTATGAACTTATGAAAATGGTTCCTCAGGAAAATGAATTAATTAATACCAGTATTTATGATAATTTGAAATTAGGTTCTTCAAAAAGAACTTCAAAAGAAGAAATGATTGCTGCTTTGAAAAAATCAGAGTCTTATGATTTTGTTAATGGACTTCCCAAGAAATTACAAACACTTGTTGGGCCAAATGGGATTAGGGTTTCTGGTGGAGAGAAGCAAAGACTTTGTATTGCTCGTGCTTTATTATCTGAACCAGAGGTTTTGGTTTTAGATGAAGCAACTTCGCATTTAGATGTTTTAACAGAGAAAAAGATTCACGATGAGTTGCATAACTTGTCAGAGAATCAAACTGTGATTGCGATTACGCACAGAATTTCAAGTATGTATCTGTTTGACAGAATTATTGTTATGGATCAAGGCAAGATTGTTGGAGAAGGAACACACAGCAAGTTGCTTGCAACTAATCCTTATTATCAGAAACTCTGGAGACAAAGTAAGAAGGTTTAGTGTTCTCTACAAGAATTACATTTGGAAAGATTTATAAGTAAAATTTTATGCAAAAATTTATGGTAAATAGGTTTATAGATGGCTTAAGAAACATTTTGTTAGCAGGGACTCTAATGGCTGCTCCAAAAACAATAGCAGTTGAACCTACTAGGATATTGAGAACTCCCCAAGGAAATTTAGAAAAAGTTGTAGATGTTCCCAATGAAACGGGAGTGCTGGTACATGTTAGACAAAAACATCTTATTCCTTATCTAGAATCTTCAGCCAAATATAAATTAGATTCTATGGAAAGGAAAGATGAGGAAAAAACCACCATGGATCTATTTAAAGATGCTATAATTGCGCTAGATTTTTCCCCAAGAGTGCTTAGAAGTGTTAATAATTGTCAAAGGCAAATTTATAAATTTATTCAAGGAGAGCGTGTTGAAAGAATTTATGCAGAGGGCATTCAATTTGGAAGAGGATTATCTCCTGAAGAGGCAAAGAAATCTTTTGTTTTAGTGCATAGTTTATTGGTGGCGGTACAAGATTTAGAAAAAAGAGAAAAATCCGTTGAGAAATATTTCTTTTGCCCTGGTGCAGTTTATTTGCTTGCCAAAGCAGGTACGGGGGTGGTTGGAGTAGATGTTTCAAAAAAAGAAAGAACTCTCGGATTAGAAAAACTATCCCTGGGAGATAGTTCGGAAATAATGCAAGAAAGAGAATCAAAAGCAACATCCTATGTTCTTGGAGATGCTGAAGGAGAAAGATATAGAATATTAATTTACGGTGCAGATCATGAATTTAAAGATGATGTTGAAAAATGGAATAAAGAACATCTAGATCAGCAATATGATTTTGCAACTTTTACCCCGAAAGAACTAATTGAAGTCAATTTAGAGACAAAGTAAGAAGGTTTAATAGAAAAACCTAAAAACCTCAGTTTATAGTTAATTAAAATGGCTCCTGAATATAGGCTCTCTCTTGAAAGAGAATATAAATCTGCTGTAGAAATGCCTCCTTCTAGATCAACATATTCTACAGATTATGAAATTTCATCTAGAGGTTCAGGCCAATATTCAGAAAAACCTGCTCCAGAAATGATTGGTGTAACAGAATAGTTACTAGGTAAATTTAAAAGAATTGAATTCTTGATTTGTTTATTAAAGGAGAGAGTGAGATGAAATTGCAAGATAAATTTAACAAAGCTTTAGAGCAATTTGTGGAGAGGCATAAAAAGAATAAAAATGTTGTGGGAATTTTTCTTACTGGAAGTTTTGTGCATTCAAAACCAGATAAAAATTCTGATTTAGATGTTTGGGTTGTTTTAAAAAATTCTAAAATAAGGGAAAGAGGAAACACTTGGATTAATGGTGTTGAAGTTGAATATTTTATGAATCCGGTAAAACAAGTTAAAGTTTATTTTAAAGAAGAAGCAGGAGAAGGGGGCCCACACACTGCCCATATGTTTGCAAATTCTAAAATTCTTTTTAAAAGAGGAAATGAGTTAGACAAGCTTATCAAAGAAGCTAAAAAAATGATGAATAAAAAGAGAGATAAAATGAAAAAAATTGAAAAAGAGTTGGCAAGATATGGAATAGATGATATAGAAAAAGATTTGGAGGATGCTTATTTGAATAAAGATGATTTTGTGTTTAATCAAGTTGCTCTAAAAGCTCTGAATAATAGTTTGGATATTTTTCTTAAGATTACTAGAACATATGAAGAAAAACATAAGAGGTTGTTGCCTTATCTTCAAAAAAGAGATGGGAAGTTTGCAAACCTTTATAAAAATGCTTTGTTGGAGACAAATAGAAAAAAGAAATATGTTTGCCTAAGAAAATTAATTGGTTATGTAGAAGATAAAATTGATGGGAAGAGACCAAAGGAATGGAAGCTTAGAAGTAAATGTACTTTTTTGAAAGAATGAAAGCAGAAAGCTATCGAGATATTAAAGAAAGACTTGAAGATCTAAAAGAAGGCATACCTAAGCTAGAGGGATCTATTAAATCACGGAAAATTAAGTATATTGAACATTCTTGTAATGTTTTATCTTATTATTTGCACAAAATACATAAATTTGCTACAGATAAACAAACTGCTAATGTGCTTAAAGATACAGAAAAATTCATTTGGTGGAAAAAATTAAATAGCAAGAAAGATAAAAAGAAATTTGTTAATGTGAAGAAACAGTATGAAATCTGGGCAAAGAGTTATGATACTGACTCAAATTTATTAATTTTCTTAGAAGATAAATTTGCAGATAAGTTTTTTGGAAAGGTTAAAGGAAAAGATGTTTTGGATTTTGGATGTGGAACAGGACGCTATGCAATCCCGCTTGCTAAGAAAGGGGCAAATGTAACTGCAATTGATTTTTCGAATCCAATGTTAAAGATTGCAAAGCAGAAATCTAGGAAAGCAAAAGTTAAGATTAATTTTTCAAGGCAAAATATTGTGGAATATAAACCCAAAAAGAAATATGATTTAATTATTTCAATGTTGGTTCAGGACCATGTTAAAAAGCTAAAGAAAAGTGTTGAAGTTATTAACAAGGCAAGTGGGGTTGGAACAAGAGTTATTGTTTCTAATGTTCATCCTAGCTGGATCCATAAAAATTTTGTAACTACTGGTAAATCTCTTGGCTATGTTGTTAAGGGCTACACAACGCCCCAATATTATCATCCCCTGGAAGAATATGTTGAATTATTTAAAGAAAAAGGATTTTTACTAACAAAGATAAAAGAAACAATTTTTGAAAAAAAGTATCAGAATAAAAATGAGTTTAAGAAGTTGTTGGCGATGTTTAAAGATCGAACTGTGGGAATAATTATGGAGTTTGAGAAAATAAAATGAAAAAACCAAAATATCTTTATCATGGAAGTAGGAATGCAATAAAAGTTCTTGAACCTAGAAAACCAGATGACCCAGACCCACAACTTTCAAAAAAAGCAGTTTATGCTTCAAGTGGGAAGTTGGGAGCGATTGCTCATGGAATTGCTTCAGCAAAAAGTGAATGTTTTGGAGAACGAGGAAATCCAATTGATTGCTTTGTCAAAGGATGGCCAACAAAGAAAACACACAAATATTCTTATGTTCATATTTTAGATTCTAAAGACTTTAAACACAATGTTAAAAATGAATGGATTGCAACTAAAAAAGTAAAACCTGTACGAATTGAAAAATATGTAATTAAAGATTTGAAGCATCTTTGGAGAAAATCTAGTAAAAAAGAATTAAAAGAATTTTTGAAAGATAGAGATGCTTGGAGAATTCCTAAAGCAGAACGTAAATCTGTGAGTGAAATTAAAAAAATTAAAATAAAGCCAGTTGAGGTTATGAATTTAAAATGAAACTAATACTTCCACGTTCAGATATTAAAAAGCAAGATGTTCTTTCAAAAGTAGCTGAAGGTTTTGAGAAAGATAAAGAGTATAAGGAAGAAGAGGTTGATGAGATTTTGAAAAAGCTTGAAGTTGATGATTTTATTTTGTTTAGAAGAGAGCTTGTTAATTTTGGATATTTGGGAAGGGATCCATACAAAAGTGTTTACTGGTTGATTAAAAGCAAGTTAAGTGAGGAAGAAATTAAAAAAATAGGTGAAATTTGGAAATGAAAAAAGTTTCAATAAAACAAGCATATAAAAGATGGGCGAAGAAATATGATGAAGACCTGCCTTATCTTTTTGAAAGTGAATCTGAGAAAGTTCTTCCTTTACTTAGAAATGTAAAGGGAAAGAAGGTTTTGGATTTAGGTTGCGGAACTGGAAGATATAGTATTGCTTTAGCTAAGAAAGGATCAGAAGTTACAGCAGTAGATTTTTCTAAAGAGATGATTGATGTTGCAAAGAAAAAAGCTAAAGAAGCTAAAGTAAAAATTAATTTTAAGCAAGTTGATTTAAAGAAGAGTTTTTCTTTTAAGAAAGAGGAATTTGATATTATTTTATCTATGTTAGTTTTGGGGCATTTTAAGAAACCTGAAAAATTGTTAAAGAAAATTTCAAAATCTCTAAAGTCAAAAGGGATTTGTATTGTTTCGACATTTCATCCTGAGAAAGAAGGGGGCAAACTTGCACTTGTTCCAAGTTTGGGTTTAGATGCCACAAAGTACAGACAAGCAATAAAAGAAATTAGGGAATCAATTAAAAAATCTGGATTAGTTATTGAAAAGTTTTTGAAAATTAAATTCTCTAATAAAATAATAAAGAAAGCAAAAAAAGAAGGTGTTGATTTAAAGCCATTTAGCAAGAAACCTTTTTTGATTGTCTTTAAGGGAGGAAAAAGATGAAAAATAAATTAACAAAAATATTTGAAAAAGTTCAAAAAATTCCTTATCAAGTTTGTCAATTTAAGGAGGAAGAGATAAATGAAGACATTAAATGTGGTGATTGTAGGCATAAGCATTTTTTATTGAAAAAATTACTAGAAAAGGAAGGATTTGAAGTCAAAGAAATGAAAGTTATTTTTGATTGGAAAGATTTGCCCTTTCCAAAAGAATTATTGGAGATCTTGCAGGCAGGAACAATTTGGGACCATGATTCTCTAGAAGTAAGAATTAATAAAAAATGGATAAAAGTAGATTGTACTTGGAATTTAGAGTTAAAACAAAAAGGTTTTCCAGTTACAGAAACTTGGGATGGAACTTCAAATACAGAACAAATTACAAAAGGAAAGTTGGTTTTTCATGATAAAGAGGGCTACACAAAAGATTCAAGAATTAAAATTGTAAAAGAAGAAGCATATGAGTTTGCTGAGAAATTAAACAAATATTTAGTAAAATAGGAGAAATTTAGACAAAATAGCTAAATTTTCCGAAAACTTTAAAAATGGAGAGAACTAAAATACAATATTATATAGGTTATTCAACCAGGTCTGCTGGTTCATGATCAGGATAATCTTCTTCTAGCTCAGCTTCTATATCTGATTCTTGTGATCTGTTGGTGAATTTTGAGTGTGGAGAAAAATTATGAGAAACAATCCTGTCTTTCATTTTTATTAAATTATTAAGGAAATTCTCCTATATAAACGTTATGAAGGAGCAGTTCTGCATACCCCAAATTGCAGAGTAAGGGGGCAAAGACAAAATGAAAAAAACAAAGAAAAAAAATAAAGAAGAAGTAAACTTCAAGCACAATATTAGTGAATACTGGAGATTTTTGAGGAATTATAAATTTTTGTTTTTTGCCACTTTGATTGTTAGTTTTTTGCTACAAGCAAGTCATGCTGTTGATAAATTTCTCTTTAAGATAATTATTGATAAAGGAACTGCCTTTTCAGATGGTTCGTTACTAGTCGGAGAATTCACAAAATTACTTGTCTTAATTGCGTTGGTTTTTGGGGGAATTATTATTCTTAAGTTTTTCTTAGAGTGGTTTTTCCTTCATTTCATGAATAGGTTGTCTACTGGTTTAATTGTAGATTTAAAGAGAAAATATTTTAACCATATTCTTGGATTGTCACATAATTTTCATACAACGCATAAAACAGGATCATTAATTTCTAAACTTAGTCGTGGGGCAGGGGCAATTGAAAGATTAACAGATGTAATTATTTATAATTTTGTTTCTTTGATATTTAGTTTGATTATTGTAGGGGGATCTTTGATTTACTTTAATTTAGCATCAGGAATTGTTCTTTTTATTACAGCAGGATGTTTTGTAAGCTACAGCTGGATTCTTTTATCTTATCAGAAGAAATACAATCTAATTGCAAATGATGCAGAAGATAGAGAAAAAGGTAATGTTTCAGATATTTTTACTAATATTGATTCTGTTAAATATTTTGGGAAAGAACTTAGAATAAAGAAAAGATTCGAGAGATTAACTGAAGATGTACGAAAAGCGTTTATTCGAGCTTGGGATTTTTGGAAATGGATGGAAGGTGGACAGGCTCTGATACTTAGCATAGGAACTTTTTTCCTAGTTTACTTTCCAATAAAGAGTTTTCTTGCAGGAGGAGCGAGCTTAGGTACGCTGGTGTTTATTTATACAATATATGGTAATATCTTTTGGTCACTTTATGGTTTTGTGCATGGAATTAAAAATTACTATCGAGCAATGGCTGACCTAAATGGTTTATTTGAATATGGGAAAATTGAAAATGAAGTTAAAGATAAAGCTGGAGCTAAGAATCTTGTAATTGAAAAAGGAGAGATTGAATTTAATAATGTTTCATTTAATTATGGAAAGAGAAAAATGTTTGAGAAGTTTAATCTGAATATTCCAAAGAACAAGAAAATTGCATTGGTTGGACATTCAGGTTGTGGTAAATCAAGCTTAGTGAAGCTTTTGTATAGAATGTATGATCTGAAGTCAGGAGAGATTTTAATTGATGGGAAAAACATCAACAGTGTAAAGAGGGAATCACTTCGTGCAGAAATGGCAATTGTCCCGCAGGAAGCAATTTTGTTTGATGACACAATCTTTAATAATATTAAGTTTGCGAACCCTAAAGCTTCAAGAGAGCAAGTTCTGCAAGCAATTAAGTTTGCTCAGCTAGATAAGATTATTTTGAATTTCCCTAAGAAAGAAAATACAATTGTTGGGGAACGGGGAGTTAAACTTTCAGGTGGAGAAAAGCAAAGAGTTTCAATAGCTAGGGCGCTTTTGGCAAATAAGAAAGTTCTTGTATTGGATGAAGCTACATCTGCTTTAGATTCAGAAACAGAACATGAAATTCAAAAGGACTTGACAAAGTTAATGGAAGGTAGGACTTCAATTATAATTGCACATAGATTGTCTACGATTATGCATGCTGATGTGATTGTTGTAATGAGAGAAGGTAAGATTATTCAGATGGGAGACCACAGAACATTGATCACAGAAGGTGGAGAATATCAAAGACTATGGGATCTTCAGAAGGGGGGGTATGTTGAATAATGAAATTCGAGAAAAAACAAAAATCAATTCTTTACGGAATGGAAATTACTCATGGAGTTAGAAGGGCTTTAATGGGGGCTTTGGCCTTAGTTTATTTTTTATCTTTTGGCTTCAGTGTTGTGTCTGTGACTACTGTATTTGCAATCTCTAGCATTATTATGATGCTTTGTGAATTTCCCACCGGAGCTATTGCAGATTATGATTCAAGAAAAAAATCTTTGATGATTTCATTTTTGCTAATGTCTGTTGCTTTTTTTGGGCTTTTTATTTTTAAAAGTTTTTGGCTACTTGCTTTGTCTTGGGTTCTTGGAGATATTGCATGGACATTTAGTTCTGGAGCAGGTTCAGCATGGATAGTTGATACTCTAAACTATGCTAAAGAAAAGTCAAAAATTGTGAAAATGATTTCCCAAGAATATATTTTTGAAAGAGGAGGGCATATTATTGGGGGCCTAATTGGATTGGTTGTTGTTGCGATTAATTTTAGTTTTGTTTGGCTACTTGTCTCTTTGTCTAATTTATTTATGTTTTTTATAATTTGGATTTACATGGAAGAAAGAAATTTTACTCCTGAGAAGGTCCCCCATGGCTATGTTAAAAAAAGCTTGATTAAAGCAAGAGAGTCTTATGATTATTTAATTCATAAAGATAATAAAGAACTTAGAACATTAATGGTTGGGGGATTTATGGGTGTGCTAGCAGTTGGTTCTTTTTTTGTGGGAGTCCCAATCATTCTTACTCAAAGTCTTGGTTTGAATCCGGAGCACCTTTCTGGATTGCATGCATTGTTGGCTTTTTTTGCATTGGGAAGCCCTTTGATTATAGAAAAAGTGGCAAACAAAAAAGGATTTAGAGTTTCTTTATTTAGTTTTTTTGTGATTATTAGTCTTTCTATTTTAGCATTTAGTTTAACACAGTCATTAATAGTTGCAGTAGCTGCTCTTGCTATTTTTACAATGATTGAGACTGGCTCAGATATTATTGAAGAATCTGCGCAAGAACACGAATTTGATTCTAAGATAAGGGCATCGCTCGGTTCTGTGAGTAGTATTAATTGGTCTATTGCCAATTCAATTGCAGTTTTTTTAGCTGGACTTGGAATTCAATTTCTTGGCTTAACAATTACAATGAGCATTAGTGCGGGATTGGCTTTTTTAACTTCATTAGTTTACTTGCTTGGGATGGTGAAAGAATAATGAAATCGGAAGTCCAAATAATCAAAGGAAAGAAAATACCATCTAGCTTACTTAAAACTATGAATAATGAAAGAATTCGGCAGTATGGTAAGAAAACAAATAGGTTTAAGAGAAAATATCACAAAGAGACAAATTTCTTTTTAGTTAAGAATGGAGAGAGAGTTGTATCTTTTGGATTTTTAAGACCGGTTAAAATGAATTATAAAAATAAAGATTATGATATTTTTGCACTTGGAGGAATTATGGTTGTTGAAGAAGAAAAGGGGAAAGGTTATGGGGCAATTCTAATTAAAGCCATGGTTGCTTATTCAAAGAAATCTAATAAAACTAGTTTAGGTTTTTGTGGAGATAAGGTTAAAGGATTTTACAAAAAAGTTGGATTAAAAGTAAAGAAAGATTTTAGTGTAAGGCTGGAGATGGAAAATCCAAAAACAAAAGAAAGAATTCCTGATGTGGATGGGGCTTGTCCTGGAATTTATTATGAAGGGAAAGATAAATTTATTTCTAAATTAACAAAAACAAAAGGAATTGCAACATATTGGATGGAAGATATAAAGGAGCCACATTTTTAAAATGAAAATTAGAAAATCAAGAAACAATGATTTTGAAAAGATATTACAAATCTACTTAGAAGGATCAATTGATGAACAAAGATTGCAATTTCCAAAGAAATCTGTTAAAAAAATTCAAGAAGAGCAGAACAAAACCAAACCTTCTATTGTAAAATACTTGAAAAATCATTTTAATTCAAAGAAAAGAATCTTTTTAGTTGTGGAAGAGAAGAAGGAAGTTGTTGGTTTTGGAGAAGCATATGTTGAAAAAGCAGAAGGGCAAGTATTTGGAGGATTTGGAAGAGTTTACATTAGCAAAGAATTTAGAGGAAATGGACTAGGAACAAAGATTACTAAAAAATTACTTGAATATCTAAAGAAAAAGAAAGTAAAGAAGATTGAATCTTATGTTTATATAAACAACAAACTTTCCTTGGGGCTTCATGATAAATTAGGTTTTAGAAAAGAAGAATACAAGATGGTGAAGGAGTTTAAATGAAACCCAAATTAATTCTTATTAGGGGTCCTGCAGGAAGTGGAAAAAGCACACTTGCACCTTTAGTTGCTAAAAAAATTAAAGAAAAGACAGTTGTTATTCCAAAAGATCCAATTATGTGCCGGTTTTCTTTTTTTAATCTTAATGAGAATTTAAAGTCTGATGAAGTTCTTAATGTTTTAACTGAAGCTTATCTTAAGAAAAAAGTAAATATTGTTATTGAAAGTGTTTTTGGAGGAAAGAATTCTAAGAAAAGGATTGATAAATTTAAACAACTTGCAAAAAAGAATAAAGCTGAATTTTATTTGATAAATATTGATGTTGATTTAAAGACATGCATTGCAAGGGATAATAAGCGAGATAAAAAGATTTCAAAGAAGCAAGTGAGTAAAGTGCATGCTTATCATTATCTTCAACCAGCTAAAGACGGATTTATTCTTAATAATAATTGTATTTCAAAATCAAAAGCAGTGAATGAGATTGTAAAGTATATTCGGGTTGGAAGATGAAAAATAAATTAAATTCTTCTGGAGAGACTATGATTTCTATACAAGATTTATCTAAGGGCTTTGAAAAAGAAAATTTGTTTGGGGATGTTAATTTGGTTATTCATGGAAAAGAAAAGATTGCTTTTGTGGGTAAAAATGGTTCAGGTAAAACAACTTTGTTTAATTGTCTGGCGGGGAAAGAAGATTTTAATGGGAGAATCCTTATTTCAGATATAAAAATAAGTTTAATGGAACAGGAAAGGAATTTTTCTAACTTGAATAAAACTTTTGAAGAATATTTGAAAGACAAGGAAAAAGATTTGGAGGAAAGAAAACAACAGCTTGAAAAAGAAATTGGAAACCCAAATGTTTATGGGGATGAAGATAAATTTAACTCTTTGATGGATGAGTTTAATCTTCTTTTGACTGATCCTTCTTTTAGTGTAGAGCAGAAGAGAACAAAAGAAATTTTAAATAAGCTAGGAATTGATGAAGATATTTTGAATCAGAAGATTACAACACTTAGTGGAGGGCAAAAAACAAAACTAAGATTGGCGGAGTGCTTGTCTAAGAAAGCAGATTTGTATTTGTTAGATGAGCCAACAAATAATTTGGACTTGGAAACTAGGGAATGGCTTGAAAAATATATTGATTCACACATAAGCAGCTTAATTGTAATTTCACATGATAGGTATTTCTTAAATAAGATGGTGGAAAAGGTTTGGGACTTAGAAAATAAAGGAGTAAAAGAATGGCCGCATGGTTTTGGAGATTATGTTCAAGAAAAGAAAAAGTATTTATCTGGGCTTGAGACAAAATACAGATATGCAATGAAAGAAAAAAAGCGGCTTTTGGATTCTGCTACAGAGAAAAGAAGATGGGCATCAGTTGCAGGAGATAGAAGATTTAAGATTATGGCAGAACGGCTTGAGAGAGATGCAAAAGAATATGATGAAGTAGACAACCCATTTGATTTTATTAAAACAGTTAGTATTGCGTTTAATAGCAAGGACTTGCACAACTGTGTTATTTTTAGACTAGAAGAAATTAAGAAAAAGTTTGAGAAGGTTTTGTTTAAAGATGTAAATCAAGAGATTATGTTTGGAGAGAAAGTTTGTATTATGGGGGCAAATGGAACAGGAAAATCTACGTTGTTGAAAATGTTAGTTGGGGAGCTTGAAATGACTTCGGGAAAGATAACAACAAGAAAAGAAATTAAGGTTGGTTATTTTGACCAGGAACTAGAAAGTATGGATAAAGAACAAACAATTATGGAGTTTTCTGTAAAAGTAACTGGAAAAGATGAAGCAGATCTAATTTCTATTTTAGCTAGATATGACTTTAAGAAAGAAAGCTTTGGGAAAAAGATAAAACATCTCTCAGGTGGAGAAAAAGGAAGACTAAATATAATGAGAATTGCATTTGAGAAAAATGATGTTTTGGTCTTAGATGAGCCAACAAATAATTTAGATATTTATTTAATTGAATCTTTAGAAAATGCTTTGAAAAACTTTAAGGGAACAATTATTTTTGTGTCACATGATAGAACATTTGTGGATAAAGTTGCAACAAAAATCTTTGAAATTAAAGATCAAAAACTTTCAAGCTTTGAGGGAAACTATTCTGATTTTATTAAGTTTAAAGAGCAGAAGTAATTAGTAAATATTCTGAGGATATTGTGTTTGTTGTTGGTAGTCTGAAGTTTGTGGGGCAAATAATAATCCTAAACTCATTAAAGTTGCAGTAAGAGTTTTTTTCAAACTTGGATTATTTCTTGAAGGAGAAACAGGAAAAATAATTCCGCTTGGAACAATTTTGGCTCCAAGAGATTCAAGAACAGCAGGTAATTCCAAACCTCTTCCTGTTGCAAATGCGTCTTTTAAAAAACAACCAACTTCTTTCTCGGATAAAACCCTATCTGCTTCAATTTCTAAATCTGCTTTGCCAACTTCATTTTTAATTTCTGCCACTTCGTCATGAAATGCCCTGTATGCCCTCCTTCTACTCATTGAAAATTCTTGTTTCATGTTTTTAAAATTAAGATTAAGTTTATAAAAATTTATATTGTTTTGAAATAAAAAAGAATAGCTTAGTTTAATATTCTCATATAGTTTATTAACTTTAGAGTAGTTACAACTAGAAAGATTTATATATTTGTCTTTCTTATTTATTATATGTTAAAAGCAGAAAAGAATGTGTCTCGCCCAATAAATCTTGTTACAGCTGAACAAGATGCTCTTTATTTAGAAGCAATTAGGCAAAAAGATACAGGCAAGTTAAGAAGAATGGTTAATGCGGCGGCAGAAGAGGCTGGCTTAGGGGGTGTTGGACAACATGCAACAAAGACCCATTTTCGAGAATTTGATGCAGAGAAAGCCCAAGGAGGCAATCGAGGATGGGGATTTTATTTTTCAGATGTCTTTTTTCCTGGTTCATATGGGGAAATAAATTATTCTGCACGTATTCCCTCAGATGAGGTTCTTGTTAATTGGAATAAAATGTTTAGAGATCAACCAGAAACTGCTCAAAGAGTCCTTACTGAAATGATGGCTGAGCTAAACCCAGAAACGCCAAATTTTGAAGAGTATACTGGCGAATCTTTCTATCGTACATTTATATGTGAATTTGATTCACAACGTGCTGCTAGTGAAGCTCTTGATCGGGCAGGGATTAAAGGGATTAAATATGGAGAATGGCGCCCAGAAAGATTAGAACGGGGAGACCGGGATGGACGTGTTATTTTTAGTTCGCAGAATATAAAACCTGCAGACTTAATTTTGCGAGATAGAGGACAGGAAATCATCCCTCTTTCAAAGAGGTTTTCCGGAACATACACCTCACAAGCTTAATAAAACAAGAGAAGAAAAATAATAAGAATTAAAAACCCCTCTCTCTTAATTATTCTATGCAATTTAAGTTTCATTCAGCAAGATTTTTTGGGGTTTTGGGTTTTTGGATAGGGGTTGCTATTTTTACGCTTTCATTTAATGCTACTTCAAATATAACTGGTTTTGCTGTTGTAAATGATACATGGAAGGTTGGATGCTCTTTGCTTGGCTTATTGTGTGTTGTTGGAGGAGTTGTGTTATTTATAAGTTCTGGAAGAGGAGAAATTCAAGAAAGCAATCTTGTTGAACTTATTGAAACATCTAGATTTAAACGGGCTGCAAAAAAGCATTTATCTCAAGCAAGAAAAGCAGCTCAAAAAATAGGAACTGGAACAGGTAAAGAAGAAAAGCTTAAAGATGGAAGAGGATACGCAATAAGAGCACAAGGTGGAGATAGAGTTATTTTTGACTATAGTAAAGATCGTACAAAAGCAGAATTATTAGATTATGTAATGGGCCATAAATATAGAAATTAACCTAAAACTTCTACCTGTTGATCACAACTTGAACAATGTAATGTTACAACCCCTTCTTCAGCACGTATTTCTTGTCCAAAAACTCTTTGTGGCTTTGGTCCAGAATTCGTTGCTAAATATAAATCCTCTGAATTAACCAACTTTCCCAATAATCTTTGATAAGGAATAGTTGCAGTTTCAAACGCTTCTGCTTCTTGTTCATATTTTCTTAAAAAATTAGCATGACTTTGCTGGGGGTTTTCCAAATCTGCCTCTGTCGCAGAATGTTCACAAGCTCCTTGAAGAGCTTCTAACTTTTTTCCTAAGTCTCTTAGCTCATTTAAGGCAGGGCAATTACAATATTTGCTTCTATTTTCAAACTCTGCAACTTGTTGATCTCTATCTCTCATTGTAAACTTCAAACTAAGAATTCCCTTAAAAATCTTTCTATAGAACTAATTAAAGCTCGGCATTCTATGTGCTTTCTTATATACGTCAAATAATTTGTAAGCTGTTTCTTCTGCTTGTTTTGCAGCGTATTTTCTAAGATGATTTTTTTCAATCCAATCATCTTTTTTCACAATTATGTTTTTCTTTTTGTCTTCTTTTGAGGATTCTTCTTTTGATTCTGATTTTCCATACATTCCCAATAAAGCCATGATTGGATTTGAACCTTCTTCTGGCCTTGATTTTTCTTTTTCCTCTTTCTTTTTTTCTTCTTCTGTCTTTTCATCTAAAAAAGAATCTATGTCCTTCTGCAATTCTTTCAAACTATCTTCTGTTGTTCCTTCGATTAAACCCAATGCATCTCCAAGATCTGATTTATCTAATTCCTGGTCTAGTTTTTTTAGTTCGTCATCATTTAGGGCATAGGCCCTAAAAGTTACTTTTGTTTTTCCACCAAATGCATAATGTCCTTGTTGTCCTTGTGTAACTCGCTGAGGAATTCCTCTGAAGTCAAAATCTACTAACACACAAGTATAATATTTTCTTTTTTTCTCACTATATGACTTTAAATCTTTAGATAAATCTCCTGCAGAAGCTAAATCTTTTACTTTTATTTCAGACCTTCCCAATAAAACAAGATCTAATAAAATTGTGTTGAAAGTTTTTACAAGGTCTGGGTTTCGTCCTTGTTCTTTTCCTGCTAAATCTTCTGCTGCTTTTAGGTATGGTTTTACCCATCTTGTATAAAGTTTTAAACTGTTAACCTGGCTCCGCAAATAATTTTTTTCAAGATCATATCTTTTTCTTAGTTCTTTTTCAGATTGCCCAAGCCAGATTGAGAATTCTTCTATTCTCATTTTGACTATTCTTTTTACTCTATCATTTAAATCTAATTTGTCTGCATCTTCTGCGTTTTTTGTTATTAAAAAAGCATCTAATAATGTTTGAAATCCTGCTTGACCCAATGCCATGGCTTTGATACTGGAGTTTCCTTTTGCAATATCAACTTTGTCCATCCATATTTGCTTTAGAGATAATTTTGCTGCTTCTTGAGTGTTTTTGTTTTTTGACTTTATTGCCTCGTAATGTTCAAGTCTTATTTTGAATTCTTTTAAGTCATATATTATATTTAAAGTGCTTTGAAGAACTGTGTTTACGTCTCCTAAAAGTTTTACTCCTTGCTGTTGCATGATTGTTGCTCTCTGACCTAGATCTCCGAAATGGCCTGAGCCTGGGCTTGAAGTGAAGTTATCCACTAGTTTATCTGTCTTGAACCGAAAGTCGCTCATAAGATCTAATATAAAAAAGTAGATTGGTTCTAGAGTGTCTGAAGATGAATCATAAACTAGAAGATGCTCTGCCTCAGGAACAACATCAATTTGTTTTTTCTTTTTTTGCTCTGCTTTCTTTTTATAATGCGGACTTATTTCTTCAATTATTTCGTGAACAGATTTTATTTCAGCCATCTTTCTTTAAAAAAATAAGCTAAAAGGGTTAAAAAATGTTTGTATGTGCAGGATACTCGAAATCCTTATAAACAGGGGTTGTTTATTTTTGTTATGGGATTATTTGGGTTTAGAAAGAAAGATAAGGTGATTGATCTTACAGAGCATTTTAACACGCAGAACATTTCATCTAGCTCAGCTCAGATGAGTGCGGACACTCTTGTTGCTGCAGAAAATGATTCTTCAAATTCAGATCCTGTTTCAAACGGGTTAGGTTTTTTAGGCTCAATTGCGAGTACTGTTGCAGGTTCAAACGCAGAGACGGCCACTGCGGAGACAACTGATTTGAGTTTTAATTGTACAACAGAAGATAGGAAAAAGAAACTTGCAAGTCGTTTAATGGATATGACCTCTAAGATTGAAGATTTGAATAATCAAATTTATCGGATGCAACAGAGACTTGAAGTTCTTGAAAGAAAAAATGATGTTTCTGGGTTTTGAAAATTAAAAGTGTTACTTTAAAGTAAGAACATTATGGAAAAGCTTAAAAAGGGTCTTGTTTAATATAATTTCAAGTTAAAATGGCTACAACAAATTCAACATTAGAACCTTTTGTGGGAAAAGCAGTTACAGTTAGGATGAAAGAGATTCCTGGTGAACACATGGCTTATTTTGGATATTTAGATGCAGTTGATGATCACTCAATGAGATTAAGAGCTGCTTTGCATTCTGAATCAGGAAGACCTTTTAAATCAGTATCTGATTGTCTTTTTGAGGAAAGAAAAGTTTATAATGGAACAGACAATAATGTTCCTTGTATGAGAGTTATTGGGCTTGGAGCTTATTCATCTATTAATGAGTTGCCTGCGCCTGAACAAAGGTAAGAATTGAATAAATTAATAAACTGTTATTTCTTAAATAAAATATGAAAGATCTTAAAAAGAAGGCGAGAGCATATGCGCTGAAAAATGCGTTGGCTCATGAAGGTAAGGCTCAAATGGGGGCTGTTGTTTCAGGTTTGTTTGCAGAGGGTTTGAAAAAATCTGAGATGGGAAAGTTTGCGAAAGATATTAATGAAGTTATTTCTGAAGTAAATAAACTTTCTGAAGAAGAGCAAAATTCTGAATTTGAAAATCTTGAAAAAGTAGTTCATGAACGAGAAGTTCGAGAAGGTTTGCCTGAACTTCCTGGAGCTAAGAAAGGAAAAGTTGTAATGAGAATTGCTCCTTCACCAAGCGGGCCTTTGCATTTACCTCATGCAATTAATCTTTCTTTAAATTATGATTTTGTTGAAGAACATGGAGGAAAACTTTATGTTAGAATTGAAGATACAAATCCTGAAACAGTTTATTCAAAAGCTTACAAGATGATTGAGAAAGAAGCAGACTGGTTGACAAAAGGAAAAGCAAAGTTGGTTATACAATCAGATCGAATGAATAAATATTATGATTATGCAGAGAAGCTAATTAAGAAAGGAGCTGCTTATGTTTGCACTTGTTCTGCTGAAGATTTTAAAAAATTGTCAGATGAGCAAACAGCTTGTGAGTGTAGAAGTTTGAGTGATAAAGAGAACTTAGAAAGATGGGAAAAGATGTTAGATAAAAAGGGTTTTGAACAAGGAGAAGCTGTGTTGAGATTTAAATCTGACTTGAAAAATTCAAATCCTGCAATGAGAGATTTTCCTCTCGCTAGAATTAATGAAACTTCGCATCCAAAACAAAAAAAGAAGTTTCGTGTTTGGCCGTTGATGAATCTTAGTGTAACTGTTGATGATATTGAATTGGGAATGACGCATGTAATTCGGGGAAAGGACCATAGGGATAATGCCGCTAGGCAAAAAATGATTTATGAAGTTCTTGGAAAAGGAAAAGATTATCCTTGGGTTTTCTTTTTAGGATTTTTGAATTTTACTGGTTTTGAATTTTCAACTCGGCAGATGAGAGCAGATATTGACGCGGGGAAATATTCTGGTTGGGCTGATCCAGAACTTGCAACTGTTGCATCTTTAAAAAAGAAAGGATATAAGCCAGAAGCGTTTTGGAAATTTGCAGAACATGTGGGTTTATCTGCAACAGATAAGAAAATAGATAAAGAGGATTTTTTTGAAGTGCTTGATGGTTTTAACGAAGAGAAATAAAAACATTTAAATAGATAAATTCTTTAGAATAATTATACTCGTATTAACGAGAATTGAAAGGAGGTTGATAAAATGATGAGAGATAAACGAGCTGTTTCAGCTATTGTAACAACTGTTATTATACTAGCTTTGGCATTAATTGCTGTTGGTGTTGTATGGGCTGTTATTAAGGGTGTTATAGACGAAAGAGGTGAAAGCGCAGATATCAACGCAAGATGCTTAGATGCTGGTGTTGAGATTGATTCTTTTAGAGCTTGTAATGTTGCTGGAGAATGTTCAGTAACAATTAAGAATGTTGGTGCTAGAACTGTTGATGGTGTTAGGGTTGCTCTTGGTGGAGCAGTAAACGATACAGAGGAATTAGAATCATTAGCTTCTGGAGATGTTACTTTTACAGTAACTGCAGATCAAGCTACTAAAGAAGTAACTGCTTCTGCTTATTTTATGGCAGATGACGAGGTAACAAAGATTGTATGTCCAAACCCAGTTACTCAAAAAGTGCCAGCGACTGCTGCATAATTTTACTTTTTATTTTTATCTTTTTCTTTAATTTTTTATAACCTGGCTTGGTCCTTAAAGTAAGTTTTTTAAATAGGTTCTTCTTAGTTTAATTATTGGAATAATTCCAAATGAAAGGAGGTATTTAATAATGAATAATAATCGAGGTGTATCAGCTATTGTAACAACTGTGATTTTGCTGGCTTTGGCATTAATTGCTGTTGGTGTTGTATGGGCTGTTATTAGTAATATTTTGACTGAGAGGGGAGATGCTGCTCAAACAACTTCTTCTTGTATTGATGCTTCAATTGAAATTACTTTAGCAGAATATAATAGTACTGAGGACAATAAAAACTTAACTGTTAAAATTAAGAATGTTGGTTCAAAAGACATTCCAGGTGTGAGGGTTGTCGCAGGATCATTAATAGATGATGCAAATATAACTAGCTTAACTCCATTGGCAACAAAGACAGTTGTCTTTACTAGAGTTGCTGCTAAACCTGCTGAAGAAGTAATTGCTGCGGCATATTTTGGAACTACAGAAAATCCAACAATTTGTCAAGGTGAAAAGACAAAAACAATTACTGTATTCGCAGAATAATTTTATTTTTTTTATTTTCCTTTTTCTTTTGTAAAGATTTAAATAGATAGTTCTAAATATAGTTTTATGAAAAAGGGTGCTGTTGAGATTATTAATGTAATGTTGATTCTTGCTATTTCAATTGCTGCAATAAGTATTTTGTGGGGATTTATTATGGGAGTTATTGAAGAGCGAGCAGATACTGCGAGAATAACTTCTAGTTGTTTGGATTCTGTTGTAGAAATTGTTTTTACAGATTATAATGAAACTGAGAAGAGTTTAGTTGTGGGGGTTGGAAATGTTGGATCCAGAACTGCAGAAGGAGTTCGGGTGATATTTGGGAAAAATAAAAATGATAGTTTGCAAAATTTAAAGTCGCTTGAATGGAAGGGAGTAACTTTTTCAAACATCACAACAATTCCAGAGGAAGTTACAGCGGCTCAATATTATTTGGATTCAAATGATGAACCCTTTTTATGTGATAATTCTCATACAATGGAAGTTGTTGTTAATTAGAAACTATTTTATAAATTTCGTCGTTTTTTCTTGCTCTTAAATTCTTTGGGAGTTTAATTCCAATTTCATCTCCTTTTTTTGCTTCCAATATCTCTTTATTGTGTGCTTGCATTGATTCTAGTTGCATATTTTCTATTCCTGTTGTGTTTCCAATTATTGTAAGTTTATCTCCAACCTTAACTTGGGAGGAAACTTTTATTGTTGCTACATTTGGTTTTGGAAAATAATGCAGGACTTTTCCGATGAAATGCTTTTTCTCTGTTGAAGAAGAATGTTCTTTGATTGCAAAGTCATCTGAGGTTGGAAGGCCTAAATAAAAACCAGAGGAAAAACCTTTATTGTAAACTTTGTTTAATTCTTTTAATAATTCTTCTAATTCTTTTTTTGTTAATTTTTTGTCCAAGGCTTTTCTATATATGCTTGTTACTGTTTGAACATATCTTGCGTCTCTTCCTCTTCCTTCAATTTTGAAGCTTGTTATTCCTGCTTTTTTTAGTTTTTCTATAAAAGGTAAAGTGCATAGGTCTTTTGCAGACATTACTTTGTCGTGTTTAAGTTCAAGTTCATGTCCTTCTTGTTTATCTTTTACTAAATAAGATCTTCTGCAAGGATGCAAACATTGTCCTCTGTTTGCAGATTTGTTAAATAAGAACTGGGATGTGAAACATCTTCCTGATATTGAAACACACATTGCTCCATGGCAAAAAGTTTCAACAGGAATTATTTTTGAGATTTTTTTAATTTGTTTTAAGTTTAATTCTCTTGCTAAAACAACTCTCTTTGCTCCAAGTTTTTTATAAAATTTTGCAGCTTCTGAGTTTGAAACAGATGCTTGAGTTGAAATAAAGAAAGATATTTTGTATTTTTTGCAAAGTTGGATTACTGCGGGATCCCAACAAATGATTGCATCAACTTTTCCTTTAACTGCTTTAATTGTTTTTTCTAGTTTAGAAATTTCTTTGTCATAAACAATTACATTTAATGTTAAGTATTTCTTTACTTTTTTCCCGCATATTTCATTTATTTTTTTAAGATCTTTTATTGTAAAGTTTTTTGCAGATGCTCTCATTGAAAATTCTTTTAAACCAAAGTAAACTGCGTCTGCTCCTGCATTAACTGCTGCAACTAAAGTTGGGAATGAACCTGCTGGAGCCATTAATTCTATTTTATTCTTCATAACAGGAAGAGTTTTGTAGAGTATATAAGTTTTATGAGCAAGGTTGTTTGTTACCACTTAATAGTGCTTAAGGGAAAGGTTTAAAAGGGGTTTTGATTGTTTGATTTTACTAAAATGGAATCTATGAAAACTAAACTTGCAAGAATTGAAAAAGAAGTACTAGAGATGCAAGCTAAAAGAACAGAGGAAGATGCTCGTGCTAGAGAAAATACTGACCCAAATAAGGTTCTTTTTGGTTCTATAGTTCCTCTTGATTGTGGTAGGTGTGGAGAAATAACTCCCCATAGATATGATGGAAGAGCGATGCCCCTTGAGCAAGGCGACTATGAACAAATGCCAGATTCAGAAAAGGCAATTATTGATAAATTTTCAAATCGGGGAAGCTACACTTGTTTAGGAAGTTGTAGCACAAGTGGATTTGTAGATGATGACCCAGATAAAAAATATGAAGGGAGGCATTTCTAAAAATGTCGGAATCAACTGAAAGAGAAAAATTGAATGAGGGTTCTAATTTAGTTGCTATGGCTGGTTTTGATGTTCAGCTCCCAAAAATAATTCGTACTTGCCAAAGTTGCAACGCAATAGAAGTTGGGCTTAACGGAAGAATTATTCTTGCTCCAGAAGGAGTGTATAATCCAGAAGAATTGAGGAAAGCAGGATATAAGTTTGGCCATGGCACGTTAAGTAGAGACTGCCATAACAAAGAATATCCTACAATGACACATCTCTCTGATGAAGATTTGGGGATTGAATATAAACAATGTCCTGAATCGGTACTGGAAGAAGAGGGCAGGGTAGATGATAAGAAACTTGCTGCATGGGAAAGGAGCATTTAACAACAAGGATAGACGGATTAGATTTAAGAGAATAAACTTATAAATTAGTATTTCTTAATTATTTAAAGAGATGAAAATTTTATTTATTTGTAAATACAACAGATTTAGGAGCAAGGTAGCTGAGGCTTATTTTAAAAAAATTAATAAAAATAAAAACCTGAAAGTTCAAAGTGCAGGGATTATTGAAGTAAATAAAGGATTGACTCCAAATGAAAAGAAAAGAAATAAACAAATCAAAAAAGAATTTGATTTGAATATTAGTTCTGTTTCAAAAGGAATAACCGCAAAACTATTGGAATCTCAGGACAAGATAATTGTTGTTGCTAGTGATGTGCCCAAGATAATTTTTGACCATTGGAGGTGGAAGGAAAAAGTGGAAAGGTGGAAAGCAAAAGATGATCACATGGCAAGAGAGAAGGAAGTGAGTAAAACAGTAAAATTTATTTTTAAGAAAATTGATAAATTGGCGGAAAATTTAAAATGAAACTTGGTAAAATTTCAATTAAAGGGGAAAGTAAAAATATTGCTCCTGAAGGGGTGAAAAGAAATATTGCTATTTTTTCGTGGATTCCTGCTTTATTTTTCTGTGCGATTGGACTTTATATTGGATTTAAATTTCTAGCAATTAATCAATATTATCCTGCTACTGTTTGGGCGGTTTTGTCAATCTTTCTTATTTATCCTTTGAAAATTTTAACATATAACTCTTCTATTAAAAGAGCGAAGAAAAGATATGGGGAGTTGTTAAAAGACTTGGTTGTTGTGCAGATGAACAAAAGGAGAATTTTTGCACTTTCTGGACTGACACTTTCTGCAAGCATATTGCTTTTTTTGTGTTTTATGATTTTTGTTGTTCCAAATATTGATATTGTTCAAGCAGACAGGGTTGTACTTGGGGCGCACAGAGGAAACTCACATGATTTTATTGAGAACACGCTTCCTGCTTTTGAAAGTGCAGTTAAAGAAGACAAATATCAGTTTATAGAATTTGATATTCAATATACAAAAGATAAGGTTTTAGTTGTGCATCACGGACCTGTTTATAATGTGAAATTTAGAGAGATAGATTACTATGTTGAGGATTTGACATATGAAGAGTTAGTTGAAATTAGTGAATATCATGTTCCAACTTATGAAGAAGTCATGAAAGTTATTGGGGGAAAGAAACCATTGAACATTGAGATAAAATCTCAGGGCATTGTGGAAGATGATTTGGAGATTGCAGATTATATTGTTCAGGACACAATTGATAGGGAAATAAAGGGGAGCACACTTTTTAGTTCTATTTCTGATCATGTTGTTCAATACGTGGAAGAGACTTGCGTGGATTGTGAAACAGGAAAGATAATGTTTGTAAGGCAAAATACTTTTTTTCAATTAGATGCTTTTAATAAAAGGATCATGGATCAATTTTTAGAATCTGGTGCAGATTACCTAATGTTGCATTCTTCGCAGATTAGAAATTATAGGAGTTTAAAGCAAATCCTCCCAGAAGGCAAAAATCTTGTTTTTTGGTATCTTTTTATAGATGAAGGTAGGGAAGATGAAATGTATGTTGTGGAACCTTCGGAGGATTCATGGATATTCTTACTTGGTCAAGAAGCAAGAGCGCAATATTCTCCAGAGAAGAGTTGTTTCTGGTGGTGTGGGGGAAAAGCTTAAATAGTTTAAACACAAATATTTAATATGACAAAACTAGGTAGTTGTCGGCATTGTTAGAATAACAGAATTTCCTAGTTACAACCTTCTTGAAAAAGCTTTTAAATCATTGTCTCGTAAGAGAATTAAATATTATGGCGATTGTAGTATAGTGGCTATTACATGTGGTTGTGGTCCGCAAAACGAGAGTTCGATTCTCTCCTCTCGCCCTTATCTTCATTGTTTCTAGAGAGAATCAAACTGGTTCGATTCCCAATTCGCGATCTCGCACTCAGTTTCTGTTCAGCAAGCTGCTAACACGAAATCGCTCACCTCTCGCTCCAATCTTCATTGTTTCTAAATTAAAACCGCGGAGAGTAACATGGTAGCTGAAAGCTGTGATTGTCTTCATTGTTAGGCAATATTCTCCGAAAGATTTGAATAGATTGGTTAAGATCTATCAAGATTGTTTTGCAGAACCTCCTTGGAATGAAACTTGGTCCAGAGAAGAAGTTATAGAAGATTTAGATATGGCTTTTGCTCAAAAACTACCGTTGGTTCTTATTGCAGAAATTAGAGAAAAATTAGTTGGATTTATTTGGGGATACCAAATGCCTTTTGAAAAATTTCCTTTTTTAGAAGGAAAAATTCCAATTAAATCCAGTTATGGAGATGAAATTGCTGTTGAAAAAGAATTTAGAAGAAACGAAGTTGCAAAAAGATTAACAAGAGAATATATGCAGGAAGCAAGAAACCAGGGAATAGAAGGCTTTGTTGTAAGAACAGATGTAGAAAATAAAGGTTCGATCCCTTTACTTAAAAGCCTAGGATTAGATTCTTTGGGAATCCGGGATCCAGAATATCCAACCAGAGAATACTTTTTCAGGAGAATACAATGAAAGAAAATAACACAGTAACTTATTTAAGTAGCCAAGACATAAGTAGTTTATCAAATGAGGCGCAGTTCTGCGTACCTCAAATTGTAGAAAGAGGAGGCAAAATGAAAACAGATTTAGTAAAAGGATTCAAGGATGTTACTGGAGAAGAGGCTGTGAAGAGAGCACAGGTTAAGAAAATATTAGCTGAGACTTTTGAAAAATATGGATTTGAGCCTGCAGAGACGCCGATTGTAGAGTTTGAAGAGTTTGTTAAAGGCGAGAATGCAAATGATGAAGCTGTTCGAGATGTTTTCAGATTACAAGACAGAGGGAAAAGAAAACTTGCTTTAAGATATGAATTTACTTTTCAGTTAAAAAGGTTAGCTCAAAATAAAAAGTTGCCATATAAAAGATATCAGATAGGTTATAATTTTAGGGATGAGCCGATTCGTGAAGGAAGAACAAGGCAATTTATTCAATGTGATGTGGATGTTATTGGTTCTGATGTTAAAAATGAAGCAGAAGCTTTGGCTTTGACTGCAGAGGTTATGGGGAAACTTGGAATTGAATTTACAATTTATATTAATAATAGAAAGCTCTTAAATGAAATTTTAGAAAAAGAAGGAATAATTAAAAATAAGGAAGATGTGATTAGGGAAGTTGACAAATTAGATAAACTTTCTGAAGCAGAAGTTAAAAAGAATTTGAAAAAATATGGGGCTGAAAAAGTTCTTAATACTTTTACTAAGCCAGAAAAATATTTTGAAAAATATTCTGCTTATGAGGAAATTAAAGAACTAAAAAAGTACTGCAAAATGTTTGGAATTAATGTGAAGTTCAGACCTTTTTTAGCTAGAGGTTTTTCTTATTATAATGGAACTGTGTTTGAAGTTTGGAGTAAAGACATAGGGGTTTCTATTTGTGGGGGAGGAAGTTATATGATTAATAATCAACAATCAACGGGGATCTCATTTGGTCTTGAACCAATTATGTTACTTGCAAAGTTTGAAGAAAAAAAAGAAAAATATTTGGTGGTTTCATTAAACCAAGAAAAAGAAGCAGTTAAATTAACAGGGGACTTAAGGGAGAAAGATAAAATTGTTTCAATATTTTATGGAAAACCTTCGAAGGCTTTAGATTATGCAAATAGTTATGGCTACAATAAAGTTATTTTTGTTGGGGCTAAGGAAATTGAGAAGGGGAACTTTAAGGTGAAAGATATGGATTCTGGAAAAGAAAGTGCTTTGAAGTTATAATTCTTCAGGATAAAATAAATATTTGTGTTCTTCGTAAGCAAATAAGTTTTCGAAGCTAGCTATTTCGTTTGGAAAATTGTTTCTGAAAGAATTCATTAAAGTGTGTATGTCTTCTTGGGATTTTGTTAGAGCGTAAATTAAAATGTCTGCTTCTCCTGCAGTGTAGGTTGCCCAGAGTATTTCGTCTTTTGATTTTATGAAGTTTTCAATTTCTTGTACATCTTTGTAACCTGAACTTGAAAGTCTTAGAAGAATTGTTTGAACAGAAAAACCTAGAGAGTAATAATTTATTACAGGCCTGAAGTCGATTATTATTTTATTGTGGATTAGTTTTTTTATTCTAGAAATTACTGTTTCTTTTGAAAGGGCTGTTTGTTTTGCTAAATCAATTATTTTTTTAGATGCATCTTTTCCGAGGATTGTTAAAACTTTTTTATCTTTTTCATCTAGTTGTGTATTTGATTTATTTGCTTCAAGAAAATCTTTATGAAAAGAGGTGTCGTTTTTTGTGTGTTCTAAGGAATGGTTGTTTACTTCTAGTTCAGAGAAAAATGATTTTGGAAGAATAGATGTTTTGATTGTTTGGCCTAAGATTAAAACTTTGTAATCTTTGACTGTTAGTTTTGAAAATATTTCAATTAATATTTCTCGGAACTGATTTACGTCTTTTGCAAAAATTCCAAGTTCCAGGTTCCATCTTCCGCTGTAAGTTATTATCACGTTTACGTGTTTGTTGTTTTTTAGTTGTTTTGTTATTTTGTCCATGTTGTCTTCAGACATTTCAGGAAGTTCTAAAAATAAATGGAAAGATAAGTAGCCTAAATCACGTGTGTTAATTGCTGTTCTGAAACCAGTGATGACTTGGCTTTCTTTTAATCTGTTAATTCGGTAGTTTACGTTTTCTCGTTTTGTTTTTACGAGATTTGCAATCTTACTTATTGGAAGCCTTGCATTTTTTAAAAGATAATAGAGAATTAATTTGTCTTTTTTGTCTAATTTTACTTTAGAATAATTAAAGTCTTTTATGGGTAAAACTTTCATAATCTAACAAAAGAAAGGTTGTTTATAAGTTTTTCCTTCTTTTTGTTAATAATCCTCTCCAGTTCTTTTATATAAAATGGGGTATTCTAATAGTTAGGTAAAAACAAAATGACAACAGAGATTAAAGTTTTGGGAACGCGGGGAAGTGTGACAACAACCCGGACAAAATCTGGAGAGCCAACAAGGCTTTTTGGAGGAGACACAACTTCGTATGTTATTCAAAACGGAAGCGATCCAATAATGGTTGATATGGGAACCGGTTCAAGATTCTATGGGGAAGGCCCTTTGAGAATGATGGCTGTGTTTACACATGCTCACCCAGACCATGTTGCAGGTTTAGGAGATTTTACTCCAGCATATATTCCTGTTTCAGATATTGAAATTCGGGCTAGTCCGGAACATCTTGAATCAATTGCACTCCAATATGATGCCGCAGGGCAAGTTTTTCCGGCAGGACCAAATGATTTTATGAAAGGAATAAAGAGAATTGCTCCAATTGAAAAGAGATGGTCCTATGGGGACCTGGAAATAGAAAGTTTTCCACTGAATCATCCTATGGGTTGTTATGGGTATTTAATTAGCGGAGAAGATGGAAGGGTGGGAATCTTTGCAGACCATGAACATGAAAGAGATTTGAAAAAAATTGGGCCTGAAGACTCAGCAATAATGAAAAAAATGGAAGGCTGTGATGTTGCTTTTGTAGATGGGGCATATCTCCCACAAGAATATGATCCAAAGCAAGTTGGATATGAAGGAGTTTTGAGAGTTGGATGGGGGCATGGTGTTGATATTAAAGCTGCACGAATGGCTCTAGAAGCAGGAGTTGGAAGGGTGTACATTACACACCACTCTCAAGAACATGGAGATACAATGATGTTAAACAGGGAAAGAGAAATAAGAAAAATTCTTGGAACAGACAGAGTAAGCTTTGCAAGACAAGGTGAAAAGATCTTGCTGGCCCCAATATTGAATGCTAACTTTAATGTTTAGGATATAAATGTTTAAAAAGTTCTAGAATATTGGTTTTTTATGGAAGAGTATTATCTTGTTGGGGCTGGAATTGTTGGAGCAGTATGTTTTTATTTAGGAAGAAGATCTAGAAATCGAGAAGTTGAAACACTAAGAAGAAATGCTCCCACCTATCAGGATCTCTTATCCGCAAGTGGAGAAGGATTAAAAGCAGGTATAAAACTAATGACTCAACGAGGAACTTCTGTAGAAGAGACAGACTAAACTATTTGATTGATTACTCAACATCAATTTCTAATCGCCATTGATGATCTTCACCTGAGACTTTTTTATCTTTGACTTTCAAAGGTTTAGAAAATAAAGGGCAATCTAAAACATATGTTTCAAATTCTCCACCTTCGCCTGCAGGATGGATTTTGTATTTTTCTTTTAATTCTGTAACTTGATTTATGAAAGCTTGGTTGATTTCTTTTCCTAGCCAAGTTTGATTTAAAGGATAAGCTGCAACTCCTGTAATTATAACTTTGAACTTTGCTTGTATTAATTCTTCTAAATATTCTAGTTCTTGTTTTTGCCAAAGAGGATTTATGCATTTTATTTTTAGTTTGTCACAGATTTTCTGAATTCTATCTGCTTGGTATTGAGATTGAAGTGCTCCTGTTGTAATGGCTTCAATTTGATATTTATCTATTGCTTTTTGTATTGCATCTTCTAAATCTTTTAGTTCTTCTTCTTTGATTCCTTTTGTATTATGGATAATTAAAGGTAAATCCATTACCTCTGCTTGAACTTTTGTTTTTTCTATGCTTGGTGTGTGGAACATGTATGAATCTTTGTTTTCAGATTGGATTGTTATCAAGCAGGTTAGTTCATGACCTTTTTGCTTTGCTAAGTATGCTGCGTAAACAGAGTCTTTTCCTCCGCTAAATAATGGGGCGAGTTTCATAGAATTAAAGAGAAATTTGGGTTTTTAAAATGAGTGTTGTTCTATTTCATTTTCACAACTTTCTTAGAATCATAAGTTGGTTTTTTTCCATAAACAGCTATTCCGTAATTAACTATCTTTTTTGATTTTTCTTTTGAGTGCCATCTTTTTTCAAATTCTTTATTTTTTAAGAAAGTTCTGTTAAAGGTGTAGGGATCTTCAAAAAATATTTTATCTCTATTATAACCTATTGCAACAACCCAATGTCCATCATGAAAATCTTTTGTGTAGTCTATGCTTTTTTTATTCCATGCTTGGATTAAAAGCATTACGGGTATTTTTTTATCAAGATAATTTCTTAATTCCTTGAGATCCATGCTCTTTGAATCAAATTTTAATTTGTATTTCTTTAGACTATCTAATATACCTTTTATTGTGGTTCCTGTTTTTTTATTTGTTTTTGCAGATTTTATTAGAATTTCTTCTCTAATTTCTATTCCATAGTAAGTCAAAACTGCCTGGAGTGCTTTTGCCCCACAATCATACTCATTAGTTTGCTTAAGTTCAGGAAAATCTAATTGTTTCATTTAAACCAACTCTCCCTCAAACTTTTCCTCAACATATTTCATTCTTTGTTTTTTATTTTGGTCAAAATTTTCAACTATTTCTGCAATTTCCTCTCTTAAATCTTCAAATGGATCAGGATTATGTTTAAAATACACTTCTTTTAACCAAACAAAAATCTCTTCAAAGTGTGCTTCTTGATGAATCCATATTTTCTTTTGTGTTTCTAAATGAAGAAGTGGATAGAAAGAAGCTATTTTTTCTTCTTTTGTTTCTCCGACTAATTCTGTAAATGAGACTTTCTTTTTTTGTTCTGAGTTTTCAAGATGAGAAAATATTTTGTTGAATACTTGTTTTATCTTGTCGTTTATGTTTATTGTTTTCTTTGGCATTGAGATTGCTGTTTCCCTTAATGCATTTCTGTTTATAATTTCTTTTTTTATTCTTCTGTTTTCTGTTGTGATTGCTTTGTTTAGGGATTCTATTAATTCTTTTAATGTAACTTTTTTATACCTTGGAATTGGTGAACGAGGAACTAGTTCTGGAATATTTTCATCTAATTCAATTCTTTCAAGCTCGTATTTCTTTTTATCTTCTCTTCCAAAAAGTATTTCGTCAATTGACTTGATGTATTTGTTTAACAAAATTTCTGATTTTATCCTTAAAAGTAATGAGGCAGCTAAAAGAACCTTGGAAGATACAAAAAAATCTGCTTGCTCAAGTTCTTGAATTTTTGTTAAGTATTTTTCAGTTAAAACAGTTATGTTGACGTCCCAAGGGTCAAGTTGTTCTGTGTTAATTAGGTCGTATATTATTTCTTGCCATCCAAGTTCTCTTGAGAATAATAAATCATGTACTTGATCTTGTTTAACAGAAGGTTTTTGCTCTATTTCTTTTGCAATCTCTTCCTCTGTTGGTTTAGGATTGAGCATATGCATTGGATTCTCAGAAATCACTTCTTTTTCTTCCATGTTAGATGATTGAAAGGGGAGTATATAAAATTATTTAAACTAAAAAATAGCTAAATAATTATGTCAGGCCAAAAGAGTCAAGAAGATTCGAACCCTCCTCGTTGGAGACTTACAACAAATCCCCAATTGTATGGGTTGGTTATAAGAGAAAGAGGAGAGCCAATTGAATATATTTCATATGGAGAAGCCCTTAAAAGACAAGCAGAGCCAGCAAGACAAAAGTAGTTACTAACTCTTTTGGAGTGTAGTGACTAACAGATAATCAATTGGAGTTATAAACTACATAGTCAAAAGAAAAGTAGTTACTAACTATCAAATTCAAGAAAACAAGTGACAAGGAGTTGTCAAAAATAGTGATGATCAGGAATCACTACTTTAGGCTAAAAACTCCGTGTCATTTTATAGAGGTAACAAGCGAAAGGTTTATATACTAGAAAGAGTTCTATTTACTATCACCTCTTTTTACCCAGGAGAGGCTTCGATTCATCTTTTTGAAGGATTGAAGAATCTCCCAGGGTTTATATTCACAATCATTATCACAATCAAATTCATACGTTAAAAACGAAAAAGAGTGGAGCTTAATAACATAGAATGTTGCTCCCAAATATTCATACACAATATGTGTAAAATACGGGCTTATTAATCTTTAATTTATTTTAGATTGCCCATCAAATTCATTACTTCTTAGTAATTACAATAGAAAGGTTTTTAAACTAATTTTTAATCAAAATAAGACAATGACTAGAGATAAACCCGAAACAGTTGAAGGTAAAGGTTGGAAAGCTTTTGCAAGAACATATAGAATGAACCCTGCTCCCACAAAACAAGCAGAAATAAAATACAGGGGAAGACCTGTTCTTCATGATGTTTGGGCACAAGGAGAAGTATTAGTTTTTATGGGAAATATACGTGCTGCAGAAACAATTCTTGGAGATGATCGAGAATGGGCAATTAATTACTAGAATTATTCTTTCTTTTCAACTGGTTTATCTTCTACTTTTGGTTTTCCTGCAAATTCAGAATAATGGCACTTTCCACAGTATTTTCTATTCTGCGCTTGCATTAAGAAAACTCCTGGGCCACATCTTGGGCAAAATTGTTCATGTGTTATTTTATCGCCTTCAATTTTATATTTTGTATACTTCTTGCTAGTAGGTTTGTTCTTATGTTCTTTTTTTCCTTGTTTATCTTTTCCCATTTTGATTTTTTATGCTGTTGCTGCTAATTCTGAAACTGGTTCTGCGTAGGCTGAATGTCTTCCAGACATCGGGACTGCAGTTAAAACAACTGTGTCTTGATCTGCATAGGCTCCTGCGGCTGCAGCTTCTCTGCCTAAACGCTCTACAGAAAGATGGTCTTCCAATAAAGTCCCTTTGTGAAGAAGCCGGTAAGTTTCTCTTGAATCTAGCTTAGCTAAATCTATTTTATTTACTTTTCCTTTTGCAACTCTTATGTCTGTTCCTTTTTCATCTCTACTCATTTTTAGCTTCCTCTGGTTTAGTTTCTTCTTTTGGAGTTTCAGTTTCTGCTGGCTTTGCCTCTTCAGCTGCTGGTGCAGCTTCTTGAGCAGGAGCTTCTTCTTTTGGTGCCTCTGGTTCAGCTTGTTTTCCTTCTGAGGCTTCTAAAGATTCCTTTGAATCATAGATAAATATTTTTATTTTAAAAGTTTGCGAACCAAAACTAGATAAAATATTTTTTATAACAATTGTTTCTTCTTTTGATTTTGTTTGTTCAGCTACTAGTTTCAAAACATCTGCTTTACTTGGGGTGCTTACTGCTTCTAGTTCTCCCTCAATTTCTTTTCTTTTGAAAAGCGGGTTTTGTTTTTCTTGTGTTATTTTGATTGTCATTTTATTAGAATTACCTTGTTTTAATTGCAAAGTTTCCTTTGTCCTTTAAGTGTGCTTTTGCTGCAAGCTCTGATTTTTCTGAGTTAAGTACAACTATTCTTCCTTTGAAACCTTCTGTTGTTTCTTTAGAACCGCAGTTAGGGCACTTTTCTGTTTCAGTTATTGTCTTACAAAGTTTGCATGCTTTTGTTTTTGCCATTTTAATTACTTCTTTCCTCCTTTAGCTTTTGCTTTTCCTTTTTCCTTGTCAGCTTCTTTGTCTGCTGCTTTTGCAGCTTTTGCAGATTCTTTTTTTTGCTTTGCTGCGTCTTCTTTTATCCATTCAAGTTTTCCTAGGCCAGGTTGTCTCATTGTTAAACCAATTTTAGGATCGTCTCCTTTGTGACTGATTGCAACCATTCTTGCCATACAAAGATCTCCTGTTTTTAAAGATCGCTTTGATGATTTTCCTAATAGTGAATTTGCTTTACTGAAACTTACGAAATCGTCCATTGTTTGGGAGATGTGGATCATTCCTTGCATTGTTCCCATGTTTATGAAAGCTCCGAAATTTGTTATTTCTGCTATGCTTCCAAAAACTAGTTCTTGAAGTTCTGGTTTCCAAGTTAATAGTTTGAATTTTGAACTGTAGTAAGCTGCTCCATCTCCAGGAATTATGACTCCTTCACCAACACTTAAAACTTCTATTACAGAAACCACGCTACCTAATTCTTCGTCGTAATATTCTTTATAAGTTTCTCTAAGCTGTTCGTCTACAGCTTGGTTTGTAGGTTTACCAAATAATTTTGGCTCTACTCTTACATAGTCTTCGACTTCAGTTAAATAGAACATTTTTACTTGGAAAAGATAGTAAAAATCGGTTTAAAAAGCTTTTCTTGTGAAATTATTTTAGGTTAGTAAAGTTTTTAAGGGAGAAAGTTGGAATTTGGTTATGGCAGGAACATTACCAATACCTCTTCCAAGGATTTCCACAGATGTATCTGAAGATCAAACTGGAGCAACTGTTGCAACTCCAAGAGAGAATGACTGTTCTGCTCGGAGAAAAACTTTAATCTGGAGGAGACCTTATTGTGCTAAGGTGAATGGAGGAGATTGCAAACATGCAGATAAAGATGATTGTCATATATATCATAAATATGTTGCCCAGGATTATTTGGCAAGAATAAGTGTGGCTGTTTAAATTAGATCAAATTTCTTTTTGTTTCTAATTACCATTTTCATATTCTTAACTTCTTTTTTTATTTCTCTGTCTAATGTTGCGATTATTGTTGTGGGGTTTTCTTTTGCGTATTTTTTAATTCCATAGTCTGTGTTTTTTGTTTTTAGATCAGGGGAAGTGAAAAGTTCTTTATTTACTTCTACAATCTTTAATGCAAGAGAAGCATTTATTTTTGATTTTGCTAAACCTTGGAGTTCGACTATGACTTGCTTTGGAATTATTAGTTTGTAGTCTAGGAGTTCTTCAAATATGTCGAGTTTGTTTTTTGCAGCAGTGATAATAAAACTTGTGTCTAGTAATAGTTTTGTCATAATTGATAGATGAAAACAAGGTTTATATAATCTTTTTTCTTGGGTATTTTATGAAAGAGGTTGACAATATTCTTAGAATTTTAGAGGCAACTAAGTTGGCAGTTAAAGCAGGAGATAGTGTTGGGCTGAAGAGCTTGAGTAATCAGACAAATAATACTGTTTCTCGAACGCATGATCCAGATAATATTGCTGTGGCTGTTGTTGTTTATTCACTTGGGAAAATTATAGAGCGGACACATTACCAGGAGCTTTCAGGTTGGACGCGGTTTTACAAAAATGTAATGGCGTATATTGATAAAGCAATTAATGGGCTGAAGAAAAATAATGAAGAGCACACTCATGCTGCGCTTGAAAGTATTAGAAAAGAGATTGATAATTTATCAGGTAAGTTAAAGAAATATATTAAGGATGTTTTTAGAAAAGCTAAAATTAACAAAGCGTCGAAGATTTATGAACATGGTATTTCGCTTGAGAAAACTGCGAAGCTGTTAGGGCTGACAATGTACGAGGTTGCTGCGTATTCTGGGCAAAGTAATATTCACGAAGAAGCAATTGGGAAAGGTCCAACTGCAACTCAGAGAATTAAACTTGCATTGGGGTTGTTTCGATGAAAGATTCTAAACAATTTTACAAAGAACTTACTGCAGAAGGGTTGGCTAAAAGAAAGCCAAAAAAATATACCAAAAAAGAATTAAATTATCTTAAAAAGAATTTAACAAAACGGGACCAAATACTTGATCTTGCATGTGGCTATGGAAGATTTACTATCCCTTTAGCAAAAGAAGGATATAATATTGAAGGAATATATATTTCTCCAAATTTAATTAAAAAAGCAAAAAGAGATAAGGAAAACTTAAAAATTAAATTTAAAATTGGCGACATGCGAAGACTTCCTTACAAAAATAATTCTTTTGATAAAATTATTTGTATGTGGTCTGCCTTCCTAGAATTACATAAAAAACAAGACCAGGTAAAAGCATTGAAAGAAATGTTTCGCGTACTTAAAATTGATGGCTCAGCACTAATTGAAATGCCTAAAGCAACTAAGTTAAAATATAAAATTTTCAAAGATGAAAAATCAGGAGATGAGATTATATTTAAAGATAAAATTTCAAGAGGAGTTCTTGGAGGAGTAGAAATGAGGCCCATGTATAATCACAATAAAAAAACATTAATAGAACTAATGGAAAAAATCAAAATGGAAAAATATAAAGTTTTCCTAGATAATTTTGGGGGAAGGGAAAGGCTCTTTTTGCAATTTTGGAAGGAGGTCAAAAAATGAAAGCTGAAGAAAGAAGAACACAAAAAAAATATGATATGTTGGCAGAACATTATCATAATTTTAGAACTAAAGAAAACCCTCAAGGTTGGTTTTATAATGAGATGCTGGAAATGCCTACAACATTATCTGTTTTGGGGAATGTTAAAGGAAAAAAGATCTTGGATTTTGGATGCGGCTCTGGAATTTATGCAAGGCTGCTTACTAAAAAAGGTGCAAAGCTTAAAGGTTTTGATATAAGTCCCGAGATGCTTAAAATAGCAAAACAACTTAATCCAAAGTTAGACTTGAGACTTGGTTCAGGAAATAAAATTCCATTCAAGGAAAAATTTGATATTGTGCTTGCATCCCTAGTTGTTCATTATTTGAAAGATTGGAATAAAATGTTTAAACAAGTAAAAAGAGTTTTGAAAAAGGGAGGATACTTTATCTTTTCTACAGGCAATCCTATGACTGAAGTAAGAGAGAAAATAAAAATTGGAAAAAAGAAAATCTACACTTTCGGAGATTACTTTACAGAAAGAAAAATCAATAGTTCATGGGAAGTGAAAGGAAAGAAAGTAAAAATGCCTTTTTTTCATCTAACTTATGAAACAATCATTAAGACAATTATTAAAAATGGTTTTGAAATAGTTGACTACAAAGATTGCTATCCAATAAAAAAAGCAAAAAAGATTTTCCCAGAAGACTATGCAACAGCAATTAAGAGACCTTCTTTTAATGTTTGGAAGGTGAAATTAAAATGACACACCTAATATTTGATGCAAGTAGTATAATTACATTTGGAATGAATGGGTTGGTTCCTGAGCTTCGTAAGTTGAAGAAGATCTTCAAGGGGAAGTTTTTGATTACAAAGGAAGTTGAATGGGAGATTGTGACAAAGCCGATGAAGATAAAGAGGTTTTCGCTTGAGGCGCTGCGGGTTAAGAAATTGATTGAGGATAATGTGTTTGAGTTTCCGGAAAGTGTTGGGATTAATAGTAAGGATGTTGCAGAGAGGACAAATTCGCTTTTGGAGATTGCAAATAAAACATATGTTTCAAAGGAAGGAAATGTTGATTTAATTGATTTGGGTGAGACAGCTTGTATTGCTTTGGCAAAGTTGTTGAAGGATCAGGGAAAAGAAAGTGTGTTGGTTATAGATGAGAGAACAATGAGAAGTTTGATTGAGACACCAGAGGATTTGAGAAGATATTTGAAAAAGAAATTGCACTCGCAGATTACAGTTAATAAAGATCGTGTGAAACTTTTTGCTGGTTTGAAAGTTATTAGGTCGTGTGAGTTGGTTTATGTTCTTTGGAAAAAAGGTTTGGCTGAAGCAAAAGATAAACAGATGTTGGATGCAATGCTTTGGGCTGTTAAGCTAAAAGGCTGTTCTATCTCAGATCAAGAGATTAGGGAAGTTGAGAGATTGAGATAAAAAATTATATTCCTTTAATACAGTTCTCCTTTGTCGAAGGATTTTCTATATAGTCACAAACAGTTGCATCTGGGAGCATTGTTGCAATAACAATGTAACAATTATCTCTTGAACTTAATGTTGGTATATAATCACAATACGCTGGGTCTCTTCTTACCTCTGCTAATCCTTGGTAGCAAGAAGAAATTCTTACAGACTCTTTACCTTGAGAACACAATGAATCTTGTTGTAAAGTTATAGCTAGCTCAGAATAACAACTATCTGCCCACTGTGTCCCCTGAATTTTGTCACACTGAGAGGCGTCATTAAGTGTTTTTGCCTCAGTATAATAACAGCTATCTTTTGATGGGCCAGAACCATCACTTGGAATTTGATCTGGATAAACTTCACAGCCTGTTTTTTGTCCAAGCTTAAAATAAAAAACAGAACCTACGCCAACTAAAATCACCAAAATAATTATTGTTATAATCAATCCCTTTCCCATTATTTGTTTAAGCTAATTTTGTTTTTAAGTATTATTGTATTAAAGATAAACTTAAAAATAGCTTTTTTCTTAATTAATTATATGGGTGCGTCGTATAATGTTTATTATTTTCCGCTCCAGCCGGGAAGACAGGGGTTAAATTCCCCTCGCGCCCATTTAAAATTAAACTGCTTTCTCTAAAATAGTTCTATAAAAAGAATGATTAAAAGCCATATTGCTTTTTTCCCATCCATAATATTGTCTTACCATCCTATGATTTTCACATTCCTCAATCCCCGCAGTTAGACCAAGCTCCACCAGAAGGGGCCTTACCATTGCCATTCTGTTTAATACTGGAAAAAGAGTGATTCTTCCCCCTGGCTTAACAACTCTTGCCATTTCTCTTAACATAATTTCTCCGACTTCCTGGGTTATGTCTGCCTCTGTGCCTCGCAAAGAGGCCCCTATGAAATGGCGACTAAGATCATTATTAGTTGGGTCTACATCAAAAGCACCATTCATTACAGGGTTTTGAAAACTGACAAGTTGTTCATAAGTTTCATCCTCCTGGGGAATAGAATCTGGACTTGGCCTTTCTGCATAAATTGCATTTTGCATAAAATGGCCGCCATTGGGGGCAAGAGGGTCTATTCCTTCTGCATTAATACCTTTGCCTCTAAGTTTTTCCACTAGCTCTCCTTTACCACAACCCACATCTAACCATCTTTGTCCACTAAAATGATCGTAATCTCCTTCTCCGATTCCAAGCCCAGCTAATTGAAAGATTAATGGAACAGGTCTTGTTCCCTTGTAGCCCTGGACTATTATCGGATTTCCGTTTATTCTTATTGTTCTTGTTGAATGGTTCTCACTCATTGTAATTTTCCCAAATTTGACTCTCTTTTAAAAGTTTCTATCCTACAAAACATTTATAAACACATATGAACTAGGTTTCATATGATTAAATGTTCATCTAAAACATATCATTTGTTTTTTAGTAATCTTGCTAATAAACTTCGGATAGAAATTATTAGTTGTCTTAAAGAGAAATCTAAAAGTGTTTCTGAACTTGCAGAAGAGTTGAATGTTGAACAATCTAAGTTAAGTCATGCACTTGGCTCATTAAAGGATTGTAATATTGTAGATGTTGAACAAAAAGGAAAACAAAGAATTTATTCTCTGAACAAGGAAACAATTGTGCCAATGTTGGATTTAATTGATAAACATGCTCAGCACTTTTGCAAAGGGGGTTGTTGTAAAGAATGAAAATAAGAAAAGCAACCCAGAAAGATAAGAATTATCTAAAGAAACAAGATGATTTAAAAGAAAGTATGATCAAAAAGAAAATAAAATTAGAAGAGTACCTTGTTGCAGAAAAGGAAAATAAACAAATAGGTTTTCTTAGGTTTGGATACTTCTGGTCTGAAGTTCCAATTATAGAAATGGTTAGAATTAACAAGAACTTTCAAAAACAAGGAATTGGGCAAAAGTTGGTTGAATTTCTAACAAATATTACAAAAAAAAGTAAGCAGAAAGTTATTCTTAGCTTGTCTACTGGGAATGAAAAAGGCCCGCAAACATGGCATAAGAAAATTGGCTTTAAAAAAATAGGACAAATTAAAGATTCAAAACTAACTAAAAACATACCTGAGGTTTTCTTTATTAAAAAACTAAAATGAAACTCAAAATATCTGAACAAATAATTGAAAAATATCCTGAATTAGAAATTGGAGTTGTTATTGTTAAGGGAGTGAATAATAACGGAAATGAAAAAACTTTGCTTTGTGAAATAGAAGATAAGGTAAAAAACGAAATTGAGAGTGAAACAATCAAAGAAATTCCTTCGATTGCAAAATGGAAAGAAGTTTACAAATCATTTGGATCAAAGCCAAGCAAATATAGAAACTCTGCTGAGGCTCTCTTGAAATCTGCTTTAACAAGAGGAATACCTACGATTAATCGATTAGTTGATATCTACAACCATATTTCTTTAAAATACAAGATGACTGTTGGAGGAGAAGATGTTGAGAAGATTGAAGGAGATCTTGTTTTAGATTTTGCAAAAGGAGATGAAGAGTTTTATTCAATTGGTTCAGAAGAAAATGATTCTCCTAAGGAAGGAGAAGTTGTTTACAAAGATGATAAAGGAATTGTTTGTAGAAGATGGAATTGGAGAGAAGCAGACAGAACAAAGTTAACAGAAGAAACAAAAGATGCTGTGGTTGTTATTGAAAACTTAATTTCTGAAGAGAGTGGAAAATTAAAAGAAGCACTTGAAGAAATGAAAAGTTTAATTGAAGAAAAAGGCGGGGCAGAATGTGAGATTAAGATTTTATATAAAAATAGTTTGGAGGTTGAGATATGAAACTTAAAATATTAAACTTAAATCTATGGAATTATAATTCATGGGAAGAAAGAAAACCCAAAATAGTTGAGTTTATCAAAGAACATGATCCAGATGTTGTTGTTCTCCAAGAAGTTAGGGATGATTTGCAATTTAATGAGAAAGGAGATAATCAAGCAGAGCAATTAAATAAAGAATTGAAATATCCTCATTTGTTGTTTTATCCTGTAACAGATAAAAGAAAAGAACGGCCAGAGAAGTACAAAGTTGAATGTACAGAAGGAACTGCGGTTCTTTCAAAGTTTGCTTTTACTAAAACAGAAGAAAAGATGTTGAAGAAAGAAAAAGAAGATAGATATTGGTGTGGAAATCTTTATTTTCAGATTGATGCAGAAAAGCCAGTTGATTTTGTTGCAGTGCATTTTTCCCCAAATGAAATTTTTAGTATGTTACATCTGAAAGAGACTTTAAAATATATTGAAGATAAAAATATTAAACCAATAATTATTGGAGATTTTAACATAATTAAATCAGAGAATCTTCATGAATTAATTTCTGAAGATTATGTAAGTTCAATGCAATATAAAAAATATCTTTCTTATCCTCCGGGTAATTTTACCTTAGATTATATTGTAATTCCAAAAGAATTTGAATTTGATTCTCTAGATTGTGTTGGAACAGATATCTCAGATCATAAAGCATTAGTTGCGGAGGCAGAAATATGAAAAAACAAATATACCTAGACAATGCAGCTACAACAAAGCCAGATGAGAAAGTTATAGAAGCGATGAATGAATTTTATTCTGAGAAATATGGGAATGCTAGTTCACAACATAAGATTGGGCAAGAGGCAAAATGGGGAATGGAAGATGCGAGGAAAGTTATTGCAAAGTCAATTGGAGCTAAGACTTCGGAGATTTATTTTACATCAGGTGGAACAGAAGCAAATAATTTTGCTGTGAAGGGTTTGTTTTTTGAAAATGCTAAGAAGGGAACAGGGAAGAATCATATTATTACAACAAAGATTGAACATGATTGTGTGCTGAATGCGTGCAAGTGGCTTGAGAAAACTCAGGGTGCAGAAGTTACGTACTTAGATGTTGATGCAGAGGGTTTTATTGATTTAGAAGAACTTAGAAATGCAATTACAGAAAAGACTTTTTTGGTTTCAGCAATACATGGGAACAATGAGATTGGGACAATTCAGGCTCTTGAGAAGATCGGTGAGATTTGTGCAGAGAAAGATGTTCTATTGCATACTGATGCGTGTCAGAGTTATACGAAAGTTGATATTGATGTTAAGAAAATGAATTTGAGTTTAGTTACTTTGAATGGGCACAAGATTCATGGGCCAAAAGGAGTTGGTGCACTTTATATTAAAGAAGGAACAGAGATTACAACACTGGCTCATGGGGGCGGGCATGAAAGAAACTTAAGAAGTGGAACAGAAAATGTTCCTGGAATGGTTGGATTTGCTAAAGCAGTTAAGATTGCTAATGATAAAGATGTTAAAGCAATGAAAGAGTTAAGAGATTATTTAATTGAAGAGATTTTGAAGATTGAAAAAGTTAAACTTAATGGACCTAATGGAGATTTACGTTTGGCAAATAATATTAATTTTTCATTTATGAATGTGGAGGGAGAAGCGATTGGAGGTTATTTGGAAAATGAAGGAATCTATGTTTCAACGGGTTCAGCTTGTATGTCTCATTCATTGGAACCTTCACATGTTCTGAAAGCTATTGGCTTGACTCCCATTGAATCTAATTCGTCTTTAAGAATTTCAATTAGTAAGTTTACAACAAAAGAAGATATTGATTATTTTCTTGAGAACTTAAAGAAAATCATAGAAAAACTTCGGAGGATTAGTCCTTTTTAAAATGAAAAACACAGACTTACACCTCCATAGTTACTATTCAGATGGAGAGTTATCTCCTGCAGAAGTAGTTAGAGCAGCTAAAAAGAAAGGGGTTAAGAATCTTGCTTTAACAGACCATAATTCTATTGGAGGAAATAAAGAAGCAATAGAAGAAGGAGAAAAGATTGGAGTTAAGGTTATTCCGGGAATTGAGATTGTTGGAGAAGAAGATGAAGTCTTAGGTTATTTTATTGACTATGAAAATGAAGAGTTCCAAGAAGAATTGGTTAAAATTTCTCAAAAAGGAAATGAAAAAACTAAGAGAAGATTTGTAGAATTAAAGAAAAAATATCCTGAATTTGATTGGGAAACATTTGAGACAAGATTTGCTCACTCAAAACACAACCACAATAGGGGGAGATTGTTTTATTTTGTGCAAGAAGAATTGAAGATTAGTTTGATGGAAGCGATTAAAATTGTCAATGAGGCTAAAATTGATAAGCATGCATTTGCAGATATTTCAGTTATTGAAGCAATTAAATTAATTAAGAAATATGGGGGGATTCCAGTGTTAGCGCATCCTTGGGCAGAGAAAAGAATGAAAGATCTGCTTGAAAATGAAATAAAATTTAAAGAATTAGTGGATGCGGGGCTAAAAGGAATTGAACTTGACAATGGAGATAGAGATGAGAGAAGAAGTGAAAAGATAATTAATAAAATTAAAGAACTTGCAGAAAAATATAATTTGGTTCTCACTGCAGGAAGTGATTTTCATGGTCCTGGTTTAAAAGAAGTCACAAGAGAACACGATGTTGGAGATTATAATTGTGAAGATAAAATTGTGGAGGAACTTAAGCAATGCAAATCATAAAAGCAAAACCAGGGCAAGCGCAGGAAATTTCAGATTTAATTAAAGAAGTTGTAAATGAAGTTTTAGCTAGGACAGGAGATTATGATGATTTTGAAATAGGGGAATGGTTAAAAAGAACAACTGCAGAAGCTATTGAAGAAAAGATGCAGAGTAGGGAGATTTTTGTGGCTGTTGAGGGGGAAAAAATTATTGGAACAATTGCTTTAGAAAATCAAAGAATACTGGGTTTTTATATTAAAAAAGAGCTACAAGGAAAAGGAATTGGAACAGAAATGCTCAAATTTGTTGAAAATTATGCTAAGGAAAATAAGTTTGGAAAACTAGATATGACTTCAACCCCTATTGCGGTTGAGTTTTATAAGAAAAGAGGATATGAAGATCTTGGAAAAGTTAGAGTCAAGCTTGGAGAAGCAATTATGACAGAAACTAAATTGGAGAAGCAATTATGAAGGCTGAAGAAGTAAAAGAAGTTGTAAAAGAAGGCTATGCGCATATTGCAAAAAATGAAAGCTCTTGCTGCACATGTAGTTGTAAAAAATCAGAACAAGAAGAAATAGCTAAAAAAATAGGCTATTCAGAAAAGGAGCTTGAAGTTCCAGGAAACTTGGGTCTAGGCTGTGGGAATCCTGTTTCTCTTTCAAATATGAAAGAGGGGGATGTTGTTTTAGATCTTGGAAGTGGAGCAGGCTTTGATGCTTTTTTAGCTTCAAAAAAAGTTGGAGAAAATGGAAAAGTCATTGGGGTGGATATGACTCCAGAAATGGTAGAAAAAGCTAAGCAAAATGCAAAGAAGAATGGCTACAAGAATGTAGAATTCAAATTAGGTGAGATTGAAAAATTGCCCTTAGAAGACAAAAAAGTAGATATAATAATTAGTAATTGCGTTATAAATTTGTCTCCAGATAAACTAAAAGTTTTCCAGGAATCCCATAGGGTCTTAAAAAATACAGGAAAAATGTATATTTCAGATATTGTACTTCTCGGAGAATTAACAGAAGAGCAAAAATCAGACAAAGATCTGTTGACAGGTTGCGTGGCTGGAGCATTACAAAAAGAAGACTATCTAAAAATTGTAGAAGAAGCAGGATTTAAAGTAAAAATTCTTGGGGAGGATAGGGAAATAAGTAAAACACAATATCAAGGAATTAATTTAGAAAGTTTAAAGCTAGAACTTACAAAATAATATCAAAATGACAAAGAAAAAAATAACTAAAAAAATGACTTTTGCAGAACTTCTTGAAGCAAAGCCAGAAGCAGGGGAAATCTTGATGAATGCGGGAATGCATTGTATTGGATGCCCGATGTCTCAGATGGAATCGATTGAAGAAGGTTGTAAAGGGCATGGGTTTAGTGATAAAGAAGTTGAAGAGCTTATGGAAAAGATAAGCAAAGAAAAGACAGAGGCAAAAGAAGATTCTTTTGTCAATGAAGTCGAAGATATGATTTATGGATTTGAAAACTATGATGAGTTACGGCCAAACAAAAAAAGAATTGATGCTTTAAAAAAAGTAGTTGAGAAAACTGGAGATAAAAATATTCAGGAAATGATTGATATTTTTGAAAGCGGGCATGGAATTTTATCTAATAAAAAAAGAATCAATCAACTAAAAAAGAGATGGAAGGAATTGGAATGACACTTAATGAAGAACAAAAAAAACAGATAGAGAAACAATTGGAAGCCCATAATCATAAAGGGTATAAAAAAGATATAAAAATTTCGGAGGATTTTATCTTAAAAGATTTTTTAGTACATGAAGGAGTGCTTAGGCCAGAAGTGATGACTTCGTTGAGTCTAGCTAAATGGCTCTTTTTCAATAATGGGCTTTACAAAAATAAAGCAATTATAGATATTGGTTGTGGTTCAGGACTACAAGGAATTGTTGTGGGATTAGCTGGAGCAAAGAAAGTTATTTTTTCGGATATCTCGGAGGTTGCTGTTGAGAATACAAAACAGAATATCTCACTATTTAACCTAAACAATATAACAAGCTTGACTAAAGGAAATCTTTTTGAAAATGTCCCGGAAAAGGCAGAAGTAATTGTATTCAACCACCCTTTTTTCTCTGATGCTCCTTTTGATGAATTTCGGTCTTCAGGAAGTATGCTCGGGGGAGGAAAAGGACAATTGCTAAGAGCCTTTTTAGAAGAATCGAAAAAACACTTAACAGAAAAAGGGGTAGTTATTATGCCTTACTTTAAATTAGCTGGAGAAGAAAATGATCCAGAAATGGCTGGACCTGAAATGGGCTATGAGGTCCAAGTTAAGTTTGATTTTGAAATAAAAACAGGGTTACAAAAAGGGAGAGTAACTATTTGTGAACTTAGATTAAAATGAACAACAATACATATTCAGAAAAGTTAATGAAGAGATTTAAAGATCCACAATTTGTAAAGTCATTTGAAAAACCAGATGCAGCTGGAGAGGTTGGAAATGTGGCTTGCGGAGATGTTATGCATTTGGAATTAATGGTTGATGAGAAAACTAAGGTGATTAAAGATATTGGGTTTAAGACATTTGGTTGCGGGGCTGCAATTGCATCATCAGATGCTGTTTGTGAATTAGCAAAAGGCAAAACTTTAGATGAAGCTAGAAAGATTACAAAAGAAGATGTTATCAAGGAGTTTGGAGAAATGCCAAAGATTAAAGTTCATTGTTCTATTTTGGGGATTGAGGCCTTGGAGAAGGCAATTGGAGAATATGAAAAAAGAAGTAACTAGTTTCACCTAATAGATTAAAAGAGAGTTAAAACAAATAATAAAATGGAAAACAAAAATGTTGGTTGGTTAATTATTGGAATTGCAATTGTAATGGCAACTATGGTTTTACTTTTTAATAATGTTATAAGTGAATCAATTGGGCTGACGTGTTCACATGGAACAAGTTGCGGGATGTACACAGGGGTAAAAGTACAGACCTGGATAAGTTTGAGCATTATTGCAGTTATTGTTATTATTGGATTAGTTATTATGTTTACCAAACCAAAAGAGAAGATTGTTGAAACTGTTAAATATAAAACTAAAACTGTGACAGAAAAGAAAAAGCCTTTGGATTTAAGTGGTTTAGATGAAAAGGAGAAGAAAGCGGTTGATTTGATTCAAGAAGAAGGTGGAATGTTTCAGGCTGATTTAATGGAGAAGATTGGAATTGGTAAAGTTGGAATGACAAGATTATTAGATAAACTTGAAGCTAAACAAATTGTTGAGAGAAAAAGAAGAGGAATGAGTAATTTTGTGGTATTAAAAAACTAGGAAGATATTTAAGATATATTGAACTAGATAAGATTGTAAGGAGGTTAAAAATGAAAAAAAATTGGATTATAGGAATTGTAATTTTGATAGTTATTTTAGGTGCAGTTTATTTTTTAAGTAATGGGGAGGAAGCTATGGATGATGTTGCTGATGAAGATGTCGCAAGTTACATGGATGTTTCTGCTGAAGAAGCAAAAGCACTTATTGATAACAACGCTGATTTAATTATTTTGGATGTTTCTCCGTTTTATGATAAAGGACATTTGCCAGGAGCAATTAATTATTATTTTGGGGATGGCACATTAGACGCTGCTATTCCTAGTTTGGACAAGGATGCAAACTATCTTGTGTATTGTCATGTTGATAGTGCATCTATAACTGGGGCAACAAAATTAACTGACGCAGGGTTTACAAGTGTGTATCGGTTAGAAAGTCACTATGCTGGATGGGTTGCAGCAGGATATGATACAGAAAAATAGTTTTTATTTTAAGGGAGGGTGAAAGAATTAAAAACCCTTCCTCTTATTTATTTTTATGAAGTTAAATATTTTAGGTAGAGATAAGTCAGAAGTTGAAATTCTTAAGAGAAAATTAAAAAAGTTTAAAGAGGGTTTGGAAATTGATGAAAAAGATCCTGAGATTATTATTACGTTTGGGGGAGATGGGAGTTTTTTGGTTGCAGAGAGAAAGTTTCCTGGAATTCCAAAATTAATTCTTAAGCACAATAGTGTTTGCAAAAAATGTGTTGAGGGGGACTTGGAAGAGGTTTTGGAGAAGTTAGCTAAAGGGGAATATAGAATTGAGAAATGTAAAAAAGTTGAAGCAATTATTATCAAACAAGAAGGGCCTGTGATTAAGAAGATTGCCTCAAATGACATTATTGTTTCAAATCGTTTGCCTTATAGGGCACTTAGATTTAAAGTTGAGATTGATGATAAGCTAGATAACGAATTTATTGGGGATGGAATTGTTGTTGCAACTGGTTTTGGTTCAACAGGTTATTTTCAATCTATAACTCAAAAGGAATTTTCAGAAAACTTGGGAGTTGCATTTAATAATGTTACAGAAAAACAAGGGGAGATTTTTTTAGAGAAAGAAGTTGTGAAACTAGAAGTTCTGAGAAATGATGCTTATGTTTCAGCAGACAATGATCCTGTTATGGTAATTCTAAAAGAAGGGGATAAGATAGAAATTAAGCAAAGCGAGAGAGAATTTAGTTTGGTTAAAGTTTAAACTAAGTTAAAAAAAGAAGAAATAGAAAAAAAATAAAAAAGATTAATTACACATTGGTTTCTTTAGGTCTTTCCAAGCTACGAATCCGATTGAGATTAAGTAAAGTGGAACACCTACATCTGGAAGAACCATTGCTAAACCAAAAAATCCAGGATAGTTTCTTGATTCAAATACTCTCCAATAAGATATTAGTAAAAGTACGAAAAGAGCTATCCATCCGAGGACAGGTACTAGGTATAAGAAAGTCCATGCCCAGTGGAATCCGCCGAGTTGTAGCCTCATTGCTGTTCCTAAGAAAGGTATCCATGCAAACCACGCGTGTTTATATTTTAGTTTCTGTGCAATTCTCATCCATGCAAAAGCATGATAAACATAAAGTGCAGCAAATACAAAAATAGCTAATGTAATTCCTAATGCTAATAAAGCGCCTCCGAGAAATCCTCCTGTAAAAGCTTCAGCAGCAGGACATTCTGAAATTGCAGATGCATTACCAGCAAAAAATTGTTCACAAGTTTCAAACATTATATCAACCTCCTTATGGAAAAAAGATGAAGAAATTGTTTATAAAAGTTTTGAGAGAGATAAAAGGAGTAAACAATTCACCCCCAGGAAACACCAAATCAACCATGGGAATCTGGGAAGGGTTTTTTAAAATGGATAATTGTCTGATTATTTACCTAAATGTTTAAAAATTGTTTAATCGATAGAAAATTATGCCTCTCGAAAGTATGATAAAAATAGCAATTAGAACTGCAGATAATGATACAAAATATCATTCAGAACCAAGTTTAAAGAGTTTAAAACAAAACTTCCAACTATGGTTACATCCTTATAATAATTTAAAGGCAAAAGCAGAAGATGTTGTTTATTGGGCATCGGTATTATGCTTTAGATTAACAAAGAATCTCTATTCTCAACCAACAAAATAAACAATCACTTGATTATTTACTAATTACTTTGTAACTAGTTTCGCCAAACTGGTTATAATAAATTATTTCGTTAGTTTGTTAATTAAAATGGAGGAAATAATGAAAAATGAAAACATCGTGGATTGTGGTTGCGGCGCTTGTTGTGGTACTTGTTGTTGCAGGAGTGACTGCTGTGAATGTTGTTGAAGCAGATGATGCAGTTGAAGAAAACTCTGCACCTAGTTGTGGTGCAAGTTGCGGAAATTCCTGTACTGCAGAAAGTAACTGTGGTAGAGCAAGTTGCGGAGCTGTTTCAGGTTCTGGTGGTTGCGGTTGTAAATAGATTCTAAACAAACCTCTAGCTTAGGGCCCTTCGGGGCTCTTTTTTTATTTTGTGAAAAGAACTATAGTTGAAATTGCAATGGCGCTAAGTTCTATAACTGTTATTACTAATGCGAACTTGTTACGTAGAGTAAAAATTTAAACAAGTTCGCACCAGAGGCAAAGAATCCGAAGGATTCTTAGTTCGTCCGAATTGCAGTAGCGATTCGAACGAATGCAAATTTACTGAGGCGGGTTAAGATATAATTTTGTGAGATTGGGGGTTGTAAAACAAAAGGCATCAAAACATTTAAATACCTATAGCCACTATATAAGTTACTATGGGAACTACAATTCAAATAAGTGATGATTTGCTTGGAACACTGCAGGTAATGAAAGTTCATGAAAAAGAAAGTTATGAAAGTTTGATCTGGGATCTTGTTGAGGATAGAATGGAATTCTCGCCTGAGACATTAAAGAATATTGAGATATCTAAAAAAGAAATTTCTGCTGGAAAAACAGTTTCATTTGATGAAATAAAGGCGCGGCTTAAAAAATAGAATGTATTCTATTGAGTTTTCTCAAAGTGCTGCCGAACAATTTGATAAATTAAGTGATTCATTACAGCAGAGAGTTGTTAAGGTTCTTGAGAGAATTCGTATAAGGCCCTTTCATTTTGCAAAGAAAAAGCAAGGCACCCCTTATTTTATACAGAGAGTTGGAGACTATAGATTGATTTTGGAAATCAACAAGAACAAATTGATTATCTACGTAATTGAACTTGGACTACGAGGAAAGATTTACAAAAAATAATTCAAAACTCTTTTCTATATCTAGCTGATTTTTTATTGAACATCTGGATTTAGAGAAGTTTTCGGAATGAAATGGAGAAAATTTGGGAGAGCGAAGTGCAACGAGCGAACCTCTAAATCCTTGTTAAATGAGGTGAGGAGCGATAGCGACGAAAGTGCAACGTCCCTTGAGTAATCTTTTGGGCGTTCTATCTAATCGAGCAAATGCGACACATCAAGAACAAGAATTAAAGGGCAGTTTTTTATTTATTGAGTAATGTATCTAAATTTTTAAATTCTTTTTTAGAAATGATTTCTTCCTTGAAATATTTTCCACCTTTCCAAAAAATCTTATATGCCTTTGCATTAGGTTTACTTTTAATAATTCTAAATTTATTATCAATGACTTCAATAGCACAGCAATTCTCAAGAGCAATAGAAACTATTTTTGAAGTTGTTTTCATCATTCTTTTCAAATCACTTTGCCGATGTTCTTCAGCGTCATAATGAGGACAATGTAAAGCATCAATTAATCCTAATCCTGTTACTTTGATTAATTTATTACTACTACTTGTAAATTTTCTAGAGTCCGAATTTCCACATTTAAACCAACAAATTGAACCTGCGCTTAATCCTGATAACACAATGCCTTTTTTATGTGCTTTTCTTAAAGTATTATCAACACTCATTTTTCTCCAAAGAGTCATCATTTTTAGTGTGTTTCCACCGCCAACATAAATTATATCTGTTGATAATATTTTATCTTCAATTTGTTTTTTTGATAATTTATCTTTGATTAAATAAAGAACATCGACTTTGCAACCTAATTTTGAAAAGTGTTTTCTTACAACTTGAAAATATCCTTCTGAATCATTGCTTGCTGTAGGGATAAAAAGTAATTTAGGATTTGATTTTCCTGTTTGTTTTATTATTTCTTTATCTATTGAAGTTGTTTCAACAGGATAGAAACCTCCATTTTCATGAGGTCTTCCAATTTCTCCTCCACCTAATGCAATAATTTTACCCATAAAAATAATTTGAATTACAAATTTTATAAATGTTTGTTAAAAAAACTGCCCTTTTCTATTTTTTAGCCCAAAAGATTATTTCATTTAACATCCGCGTTTGGCGAAGTTTTCCCCTCACGAAGTGAGCTGGGAAAATTTGTCTGAGCGAACCTCGAAAATTTATCCCATATGGATGAGAAATTTTTAGAGCTGTGAGCTCAGACCGAGGAACG